>ERZ836877.37-NODE-37-length-188250-cov-10.238476_pt1 | contig 188250 bp, 145 predicted proteins | sample MGYA00519469_ERZ836877 | MGnify/ENA primary metagenome ERZ836877 (study PRJEB31850, sample SAMEA3708809) | human gut metagenome | biome: human gut; feature: human-associated habitat; material: faeces | place: China | collected 2014 ... | reverse complement strand
GTGAAAGTTGAGGCTTTTGCTTAATTTTTTTTGTAGGGAGTTCTGCAACACCGCCCGGGTCTGTTCAGATTGATTGTTCGATCGGCCAGACGAATGCCCTCAGGCCGAGTCGGGGTTTCTCATCGTCGAGAGCCCGCAGTCTTTTTAGCAGAGGCTCCACGCGGTCGTCGGCCACGACTGTGAAGATGGCCTGAGCCAGCGACGGCCATGCGTGCGAGCCGTAATGAGGCTCGCCGGTCTTTGAGCCGCGACCCTGAACCTCACCCAGAGAGGTGAAGCCACGGCAGCTGCAATGGTCCAGGGCCTCTATCACGTGTTCGTGGTGGGCTTGGTCGTAGGTTATCATTATAGCTTTCATTTCTTTTATTGGGAATAATCGGGACCAATCAGGATTAACCGGGAATAATCGGGATTGCCGGGATTAATCCTGATTGATCGGGATGGGATTAATCTGGATTATCGGTTAGATGTCCGGTTTGAGCCTGTGTCGAGGCGGCGAGCAGGCGGCGGTGCTTTTTGCGGCGGTTCTTCACTCCCCGGCCGGCAAACGAGCAGTAGAGTACCGGAACGAAGAGAAGAGTCAGTATCGTCGAGAATGTGAGACCACCGATCACAGCCGTACCCATAGGACGCCACATTTCGGCACCCTGGCCGCTGCCGACGGCCATAGGCACCATGCCGAGGATGGTGGTCAGTGTGGTCATCACCACGGGACGCAGACGCGAACGTCCCCCAAGCACAACGGCCTGGCGTATGCCCATTCCTCGCTCACGGTTAAGCGATATGTAGTCTACGAGCACGATACCGTTCTTCACCACGATACCAATAAGCATGATGGCTCCTATCATACTCATCACATTCAGGGTATGGCCGGAAATCCAAAGTATAAGGAACACACCCGAGAAAGCGAACAGAAGAGAGGTCATGATTATACCCGGATATGTGAGCGATTCGAACTGGGCCGCCATAACCATATAGACCAGCAGAATTATGAGCAGACCGAGCATCATGAGGTCGGAGAAAGAATCCTGCTGGTCCTCGTAGCTTCCGGCGATGCCGATGCTGATTCCGGATGGGAGATCAAGGCCGTCGATAGCGGCTTCAGCCTCGGTTACCACCTGATCGAGGGGCACTCCGTTGACTACGGTCGATACGGTTATGAGACGTTCGCGGTCCTTACGTTCGATAGTCGGGGGTGTGAAACGTTCCACAACCGTACCCAGATCTTTGACGCGCACCGCAGAGCCAGATGGAGTCTGCACCAGAATGTCTTCTATATCCTGAATCGACGTGCGGTGTTCGGGGTCGTACATGACCTTTATGTCGTACTCCTCGCCATCTTCGCGGAACTGGGTGGATGTGGCGCCGTTCACGCGATTGCGCAGCGCATAGGCGGCAGTCTGCAGGTTCAGACCATACATCGAAAGTTTGTCGCGGTCGAAGTCCACCTGATACTCAGGTTGGTAATCGGCACGCGAAACCGTAATGTCGGCAGTGCCCGGGATAGCCTTGAGTATGCGGGTAAGGGCCATAGCGGCCGAGTCGGTCTCCGCGAAATCGTAGCCGTAAATCTCGAAATCGACCGTAGATTGGCCACCCATGCCGGCGCCACGTCCTCCACCTACATCCACACGAGCTTTCTTGTACTCGGGGAAATAGTTGGCCAGGTCATGGCGCATGGAGTCGGCGATCTCCACAATGCCTCGTTCGCGGTCTACAGGGTCGGTGAGCGATATGGTCATCGATATAATGTGAGGACCGTTGTCGGAAAGAGAAGCGAAAGTGTTGTCGGTACCTGCCTGACCTACCGTGTAAGAAGAAACCTTGATTTCAGGGTACTTCTTGCGCCAGAGGGAATCGAGCCTTTGGGTTACCTCCTGAGCCTGCTCCACACGCGAGCCGATAGGAAGCTCAAGCGACACGCCGAGACGACCATTGTCTTGAGTGGGGAAGAATTCAGTGCCCACGAACTTCATGAGGAAAACCGAGCCAACGAAGATTCCCAGACATATTACGACGGTAACGGTACGATGACCCACCACCCAGCGCAGCAGACGGGCATAACCATTGTCGAAAGAGTCGAGGGCACGCTCCACGGGACCGTAGAACCTGGTGAAAATCTTGCTTTGCGTACGTTGCAGACGAAGCCACTGAGAGCAAAGCATCGGTGTGAGCGTCAAGGCGCAGGTGGTGGATATTATCATCATGATGGTAACCATCCATCCCAACTGGCGGAAGAGTACTCCGGTCATACCTGTAACCAGGGTAAGGGGGAAGAATACCGCTATAAGTGTAAGTGTAGATGCTATTACGGATACGGCAACCTCGTTGGTGCCATGAACGGCCGCCTGTTTCGGATCGGCACCGCGTTCAATATGAGTCGTAACGTTCTCAAGCACCACGATCGCATCGTCGACCACCATACCGATAGATATCGAAAGAGCGGACAGCGACACGATGTTTAGTGTATTGCCCGTAGCGAACAGGTAAATGAATGAGGCGATAAGAGAGATCGGGATGGTGATCACGATAATCATCGTGGCACGCCAGCGGCCGAGGAACGCGAACACAACAAGCACCACGAAGAGCAGGGCGTAGAGAACGGTCTCCACAAGCGAGTCGATGGTGTTGCGGATATTGTCGGAGGTATCGACGATAATGCCGATGTGAACGTCGGAGGGTAGGTTTTTCTGCAGCGAGGGGAGCATCTTCATAACCTTCTCGGAAATCTGTACCGAGTTTGCTCCGCTCTGTTTCTGTATTATTATTGTCGCGCCTTCGCGGCCGTTGATGTAGCTGTGCTGTGTACGTTCCTCAAGCGAATCGTCGACTCTGGCCACATCGCGCAGATAGACGGTCTTTCCCTGATATGTTCCCACCGGGAGGTCGGCCATCTGGCGGCTGTCGCGAAATTCGCCCTGAACGCGCAAGGCGTAGGTATTGGAACCTATGTCGAACGAACCTCCCGGCACGTTGCGGTTTTCGGCCGAAATCTTCTGTGAAATCTGCTCCACGCTCAGACCGTAGGCTTCAAGCTTGCGCGGATCGCAATAGATATGTATCTCGCGTTTGGGAGCACCCGATACAGAGACCGTGCCGACACCGTCGATACGGGCCAAGGGGTTCACCACGGCATCATCAAGTATCTTGTAGAGACCGGGCATACTCTCGGAAGCCTCTACCGACAGGATGCATATAGGAATCATATCCGTAGAGAACTTGAATATGATCGGGTTCTCGCAGTCGTCGGGAAGCATGGATTCGACCATGTCGAGCTTGTCGCGTACATCGTTGGTAAGGACATCTATGTCATAACCATATTCAAATTCAAGAGTAATGACAGATGTATTCTCGCGGCTTTGCGAGGTGAGGTGCTTCAGATGCTCTACAGAGTTGAGCGAATTTTCAAGAGGTTTGGTAACGTTCTGCTCTATGTCTTCGGAACTGGCACCGGGATACATGGTTATGATCATGATCTGGTTGGTGTCAATGTCCGGGAATAGGTCGATAGGAAGTTTTACCAGTGAAAACAGACCGAGTATGGCCACCGTGACGAAACATAGAGTGGTCATGATAGGCCGTTTCACCGAAGCGCTATATATGCTCATGGTAAATAATATGGGCTCTGAAAAAAGATGTGATAAACAGGCTTTTTATTTCTGTACCTTCACGGCGGCTCCGTCGCTAAGCCGGGATTGGCCGGCCACAACGACCTGAGCGCCTGCCGGCACTCCCGATATAATCTCGTAAGAGTCGCCTATGCGGCGTCCGAGTTCCACCTTGTTGTATGAAACCTTGCCGTCGTTGTAGACATATACATATTGGTTGCCGGAACCGGGTTGTTTCACAACCGCTTTGTCGGGTACCACCACATGGCGCATGTGCCCGAGGTTAAGTGTGGCGCGGCCGAACATGCCGGGCAGAATTCTGCTGTCGCGGTTGGGTATGGTTATTTCCACGCCGAACGTGCGGCTCTGAGTGTCGACCGAAGGTGAGATTAAAGACACGTGGCCTTCGAAAATCTCGTCGCCATATGTCTGGAAAGTGAGCTGGGCCGGCATACCTTTGTTTATGCGCGAGAAATCGGACTCGGAGACATTGATGACAGCCTTAACCGGCTGAACACGTGCCACGGTTAGAATGGGGAGCTGCGCCGTCATGTCGCCCGGGTCGTAATTGCGGGCTGTAACCACTCCGGAAATGGGAGAGGTGAGCACGGTGTTTTCGCGCGCATTGCGCAGGTTGCGCTCGGCAGTGGTAAGCTGATTGCGGGCGTTTACGAGCTGAATCTCCATCTGGTCAACGTTCTGCTGGGTTCCTCCACCTATTTTCAACAGCTCGAGAGCGCGGTTGTAGTTGGTTTCGGCCAATTTCAGGTTGGCGCGTGCATTGTCTACCTGAGCCTGATATGAAGTAGTGTTCACATCGTCGAGCAGCACCAGTTTCTGACCGGCGGCAACGCGCATGCCTTCATCGACATATATCGCTTTAATACGGTTTGACATCGCTGCCGAGATATTGTTGATCAGCTCCGGCTCAACGCTGGCCGTAAACGTAACAAGCTGGTCAACGTCCTGTTCCGATACATTCTCTACTTTTACAATAGGAGTCTCCTCCTTTTGACCGGAGACTTCTGTTTTTTCTTTTCCGCCGCATGAAACAAGAGCGAAGGCAGCGGCGATCGAAAGGGTTATAGCGTGGGTAGTTTTCATAATCATTATCTGGCGGGTTCAAAGGAGCCTTCGGCACCTGTAAGGGCATCGAGGTCGGCTACCGATACGAGATAGTTATAGATAGATTGTAAATATGTGAGACGGGCCGAGGTATTGGCAAGTTCGCTGTCTCGCAGTTCAAGGTATGAGGCGGCTCCGATTTCGAAGCTCTTCTGCATGATTTCGTTCGCTTTTTTCGCCTGACCCATACCTTCGCGCGAAGAATCGATCTGTTTGGCGTTCAGGTTTATATTGTCGAGGGCGAGGCGTAACTGCATGTTAAGCGAACTTTCAAGGTTTTCACGCTGGAAAGTCAGTTCGGTCTCAGTAGCCTTTGCCTGACGTACGGCATTATAGCGTGCTCCACCGCTGAATATCGGGAGCGAAAGCGCCAGACCCACGTTGCAGTAAGGATAGAACTCCTGGTTGCGGAAGGGATTGCCATTGCTTAGCGACGACCAGTTTATGTTGAAGCTTGCGCCGAGAGTGGGTAGAAAGGCGAATTTCTTCAAGGTGGTGTTCTGTCGGGCCATCTTGGCCTGAAGATCGAGGGAGCGCAGCGATGAGTTGCCTTCAAGCGAATATTCCGATTCGGAACGCAACCGCATGGCGGCTTGGAGGTCTTCAAGATCGGATGAGGGTATCACGAGGTTGCCTTGTTCAAGCCCCATCAGGACCATTAACTGCAACTGACATTGCTTTACGGAAATGTCGGCCTGCAGCAGTTCGGGCTCCAGATTCTTGACCTGAACCGAAGAGCGCAACACATCATACTCCGATGCCGTACCCTGATCGAATTGTTTTTGGTAAATGTCGGCGTTATATTTCGATATGTCGTATTGCTGGCGCAGAACGTCGCGAGAGGCAATGGCCAGCATAAGTCCGTAATAGGCTTTCGACACATTCTGTATCAGATCTATGCGCGAGGCGCGAGCTGACTCAAGGTTCTGCAGAATCTGGGTATCGGAGATATGAATCGCTTTCCAGAGCGACGGAGCAAGTAGTGGAAGCGAGGCACTGAATCCGGTGTTCCAGCTGTTGTCAGAACCCATTTTCAGTTTCTGGGAAGCTCCGCCGAAGTCCATGCGGATTGTCTGCAATTCTATTGAACGTTGATATGCGAGCTGAAAATCGATCTGTGGAAACAGCGATGCGAGAGTCTCTTTTTTTGAATAGTCGCTTTTCTTCACCTCTATATCCGCGATTTTTACGGTAGGGGAATTGTCGAGTGCGATTGCAATGCATTCGTCGCGCGACAAAGAGAGTTCGCGGTCGGCGAAAGCCGAGGCGTAACTTATGAAAGCCAACGATGCGGCAAGAAAAAATTTAAACGGTTTCATCAATGTGGTAGTAGGGTGGCCTTTATCCTGAATGTATTCTAAAAGCCTGTAAATACGAAACACAAAGTTAGAAAAAAAGAACGGAAATACTATTGAGTATTTCCGTTCCGGACTAATTCAGTGGAAATATAGACCAATTTCAAGTCCATCCCAAAATGGTTATTGCGGGATAACCTTTATTTACCCATAAATTCGGCGAGTTTTGTGAAGAACGCGGGGTCTTCGCCGGTGGTTATATTTACGATTTTGCCTTCCGGATTTACGATAACTTTGGTAGGGAATCCTTGTACGCCATATTCGGCAAGTATTTGTGAATCCTGAGGATTATAAACGTTAATCCAGGGAAGTTCATACTTGGCCACGGCATCTTTCCATGCCTGTTCACTGTCCTGGCAATCCACTCCGAGAACTACGAGATTGTCTTTATATTTAGCGTATGCTTCTTTAAGCGCGGGGAATCCTTTTATGCACCAGATGCACCAGCTCCCCCAGAAGTCTACAACCACGTATTTGCCACGGAAGTCAGAGAGTTTTACGGGGTTGCCTTGCAAGTCGTTGAGCTTGAAATCGGGAGCCATGACGTTTCCGCTCATCATTTCTTTCTGTTTCTGTTCTTTCTCGGCACGAGCCTTGACTGCTTCGGCCTTTTTCAGGGCGAGGTTATAGAACATGGATTTCTGACCTTTCGGCGAGACGAGTTTGAACAGTTCCAGATATTCGTCTCCGTCAAAGTTCATCAGGGCGTAGCATGAAGCGGGATTGTCGGGATTCTGTTTTACGAAATCGGAGATTATATTATTGTATTTCCCGATGAGAGCGTCGCGTTGCTCTGCCGATACGTTCTGTTGCTCCGCCATAGCGCGGTATGCATCCTCGACGGGTTTCAGTTTACTGTCGAGTTCTGTTATACCGTCCATAAGTGTCGAACCGGTAACGGTATAAGTGAATTCAGGCTGAAGTTTGGTAACGTCGACTGTAAGACGGTCCTTTGGTTCGGCGTAAAATGTTATCAGGTTACCGTCGGGGAAGAATATGCGATACTGGGCGGCACTGTCGGCTTTCAGGGCAATATTGCCTTTGTCTCCCATCATCACGAGAGTATCCTGAAACGATCTTACATCTTCGTTGCGACGGGCGTTTACCAGATCGGACATAAGGGAGTATGATACGATGAGAGTGTCGGGATGCTGTTCTGTTTCGAACTTTACTTCAACGTTGCCATTTGCGTGGCAGGCGCCCAGCGTGCATGCCGTGGCGCAAAGAATAAGGCTTTTGAAAAAATCCATATAAGTTGTCGGTAAAAATTATTCTATAAGAAGGTAAAGGGATAAGCCCCTATAATTTAAAACGCGGTTTCCGGTGGTATAGTTTTTAAATTATCGGAATTATTGGAGTAATATGAGTGATAGGAGTAATGGGAGTAATATGAGTAATGGGAGTTGTTGGAGGGGTTTTAAATAACAGGCCGTGTCTGTTGGATTGACACGGCCTGGGCGGTTAGTGGCGGATTTGGAATTTTCGGGTGGCGTTTCTGCCTTTCCAGATGTATATTCCCGGTGGCAGACCATCTTTATTTCCTTTTTGGATATTTGTTTTTACCGGATAGCCTTGCAGATTGTAGATTGTGCCGAGGCCATCGTCGTTTGATATCTCATTAGAGGTGATACCCGAGTCTCCGCCTCCATTTGCCTGCGGGAACAGGGGAAGCGACGGGAACCAGTAGTTCATTATCATGTCATAGTCGCGTATTTTCTCGCCTTGGGGAGAGTAACGGCGTGTTATGTATGTCGGAGTTCCGAATTCATGATATAAAGCCATGTAGAGTTCGTCGGTTACAGGATGTACTCCGAGTGCGCAACCGTAAATTTTCCAGTTGGCTCCCTCTTCTTCCAAGTCGATAAAGAGCGATTGTTGACGTGTGTCGCAATCGAATTTATAGATCTTGGTTCCGGTAAACCAGCGGTTGGGACCTCCTTTCCAATAGAGACAGTTCTGGACCGTCGATGCCACGAAAGCATCGGGAGTCCAGGCGTACCATGAATTGGAAGGGGGATACATCCCTTCCGGAATATCCACTATCTCATAATCGAGAGTCTCCGGGTCAACACGGACTATATAATTAAGGAAAGCTCCGGTGCCCTGAAGATTTTTTGCGATGGAAAGCCATAGGTAGCCATCCTTTGACTTCACAATCGAGCCTATTCCGGCACCCTGCTGTACGATATCCATCGAGAGAACTTCCACCACTTCGTCTTCCGCGGGGTCTACCACAAGAAGACCGTATTGCTGGTGAGCGACAAATACCTTTCCGGCAGCCGAGACCATCATGCCTGACTGTCCGTGGTAGAGCGATCCGGTAGGGTCGGTATTGGGTTTGTCGTTATCGCCTCCGGCATTCGGATTAGCCGAACCCTTGACCTGACCGGTAACGGTGTAATCGTCGAGGTCGAAGATCCATACTCCGTTACTGGTGGAAATGTATCCCTTGTGCTCGTCGACGCCGAGAAAACCGCGACCGTCGCATTGAGCGCCCGACGGGTCGATAAGATTCTGCTGATGGAGTATCTTCATTGTCTTGGCATCGCAGACGGTGATTCGTCCGCCTGTAATTGTCGCACCCGGATCTTTCTCCTGCTTGGCTATCAGATATAGACGGTCGTGCCACAGCGCGCCATACTGGTTTGTGCATCCGAGTTCCTTGCCCGGATTCTCAGCCTGGACAATACGGTATTTCCAGTACTCGCCGTCCGGGTCGTCGGGCAAGAGATAGTTGACCGTGGAATTCTGATGGCCGTACCAGTCTTCATTGACCCAGATTATACCTTGGGTATAATCGGATTCCTGAGCGGCGACGGCCGGAGCCATCGCCGTCAGGAAAACGGGTATTAAAAGAGATTTCAGATTCATTTTGAAATGAATACTTTGGTGCTGAATCCATTGTCGGAAGCCACTACATATGCTCCGCAGTGTGAACCGAAGTCGAAGAGGTAGCTGTCGGCATCGACGGTGAATGTAGCGACGAGACGACCCGAAGCATCGAAGATACGGAAGTCAGAGCCGTTGAAACCGGAGATGGTGAGACGCTGACCGTCGCAAGCCACAGAGCGGTTGTCGCCCGGAGCGAGAGATACGCCGGAAGATATGTCGGAGACATTGACACCTATTGTCTTTGTTACGACGCGGCCGTTTGATTCGGCGGCGAGAGTGAAGTAGTGTGTGCCGGCGGACTTGGGCGAAACGGTGAGATCGAGACCGTCGAGCGATACGGCGGCATGAGGTTCGGTATCGGCGCCTTCGGTCATGAGCTCGGGTGTGTCGACGAGAGAGAGCCGTATATTGGCATCGACATTATCCTTATCGGAAACGAGTTCGGAGAGGTCTATAACCTTTTCGGCGTCGCGTACGTCGATTTCGATGTCTTCAAGACCGATTTCAGCATTGTGCTTGTCGGGGAAGATAGGGAAGGCCTGGAACCAGTAGTAGGGTCTAAGCGCGATAGTGCGCATGATTTCTCCGGTCTCGGGATTCACGAAATGTGTCCAGTTGTAGCGATAATGACCTGAAGCACTATCTTCTGTCGTCATGACTATCAGTTCACCAGAACGCTCATCGTAACGCAAGGTACCATAGGTCTTCTGTTTCACACGTGAGTTTGATCCGATAAGATTAGCCTCACCCATATCGAATACTGGCTTCAGATCGTTGGGGTCTGAACCGACCTCCCAGCCATAATACTTATCTTTCGAAGAGCCGCCTGCAATACCGCCACCTACAGAGAACCAGATTGTATTGCGGGTGTGGCTACCGACAAAAGGAGTGTTGCGCCATGCGCCCCATGAACATGTTGGAGGTGTTATGGTAGCAGGCATAGTAACACTCATGTCCTCTACTTCATCAAGAGTTTGCGGATCGATACATGTGAAACGGGCACATCCATCGACAACCGAAGCTACCCATACATTGCCATCCGCAGTCTGTGTGATACCTTGCACGGTAGTCATAGGATAGTTTTTGACAATACGGTCAGTCTCGGTATCGATAGCGAACGCACCGGTAGATTGCTTGATGCCGAAGACATATTTTCCGGCATGAACCAGGTCTCCTATCTGGCCTGAATAAAGATCAGACCCGGCGGAACCGGATTCATCGAAGTCAGTAATCTTGCCTGTAATTCTTATATTATCGAGGTCTACGATATAAATACCGTTGGAGGTGCCGACATATACTTTATCGGGAGTGGCTCCTACCACAGCACGGCCATCGACACTCTTTGTCTCATCGCCAAACATAAGGTCGTCGATAGAGCCTATGCGTTTGAGAGTCCTGGCATCGGCAACAACCACGCGTCCGCCGCCGGGAAGAGGATCGCCGGCATCGACAGCCTGTTTGGAAACCACGATGAGTTTATCAGCCCAGATAGTGCCGTACTGTGATGTACAACCGAACGACATACCGGGATTCTCACGTTCATAGACCTGATACATCATATCGCCCTCTGGGGTGATATAGTTCATGCCGCCGTTAGTATGGCCGAACCATTCCTCGTTAAGCATCAGAGTACCCTCGGTATAACCATTTTCAAGCGGGGTGCGATCCTGCTCCTCTACCTTGACTGTATAGGTCTTTGAAACATCGCTACCGTCGGTCGAGGTTAGAGTGATCCTGCACTCGCCGGGACGGTGGCCGCTGAGTTCATAGAACTGGATACGGGTATTGTTTTCGTCCCAATAGTTGACCTTATACATGGAAGCGATAAGTTCCTCTTTCACCGAACCGTTACCTTCGATAGTAACATTGAAGTCAGGAATATCGGCATCCATGGGATAGACATCCGCGATAATGCCTATCATTTGTTTGGGATTCAGGGTAATTACGTCTCCTTCCACATCTTTTATAGCAAAGTCGGTTACAGGATGACGCAAAGCGGAAACAACATCGAAAGATGATGATACCTCAGGATTCCAAGTTGACGAGACAGTGATTGTAGCGGCACCAGGTGTTTTGGTAGTCCTGAATGCGGTAGCGTTTGCCGTAGCCACCTTCGTGTCGCTTGACTTGTAAGTCAAAGCGGTGTATGTGGCATTTTCAGGCAGGATAGTTATCTCGTTTTCAATTTTCGAATTGAGCGGGGCGTCGATAGAGGCATTTGCAAATTCTACGCTTTCAATCGGAATCTCAGGTGGCAGGAGTGTGAAATGACATCTATTACTGAAAGAATAGGAAGCACCCTTGCCGGTACGCACTCTGACGTGGATGTAAAGGTCTCCAGCTTTGGTTCCGGTGTAAGTCAACTGACCGAATGTAGAAGCAGAAGAGGAGATGGATTTTACTATGTCGCTTGAATTACTGGTTGTGGTCTGAACATCATCCGTGCGTCGATACCAGGTATAATTGATGGCATCATATGATTCGGCACGCTGTACGAAAACAGGAATGAAATTGCTGTCGTCGGAAAGTGCGAAAGTCATCTCATCGGGTATGGTCGCACCAACGCTGCCTATGGTGGGCAGATAGAGCAGGTATTCCGGAACAGCCTCAGGGTCGCACGACAGAAGCAGACAGTCTTCATATTCTGTCAGCGTCCATTCGCCGGAGGCTTTGGCATCGGAACCTGCATTGTTGAATATACCGTCGCCATCGGCATCAATGCTTAAGGTCGATTCCGCATAAGAGAATGCAGGGTCTGTTGCCAGAAGTTGAAGTATGCTTTGCGCCGAGGGTAATTCCGAGTTGAAATTCAGGGTCAGCACTACGTTGTCTATTTTACGGTTATCACCGAATTTCACAATCAAAGGCAAAGAGGATGTCCCTTCCCCGATAGATCTCTCGCAACGACCGAAATCCATGCGGTTGCCGTTAAGGGAAGCCGGCATATATATGATATCACCATCCTCGCAGGGTGCGATTCCTTCACCCATTCCTCCGACCATCGCGCTTTCGAACTGAGTGAAACTCCAGCCATCTACAGAGCCGTCTACCAACGTTCTGCCGGTAAATCCGGAGCCGGAATACATCCAGTCTTGAGTAGGATTATTGGCGCACCAATAGCTCCAATAACCCTCATACCAGGCGGATAACCATTTGGGCTCATAAGTGGAAATGCCGCCAATCGATTCTGTTTCTTCGTCTATGTCCCAGCAATCATAATCATAGGCAGGATATCCGTAAGTTCCATAATCGAAAGGATGCTGAATGTAATGCGAGCCGGCAATAGCCTTGCCGATAGCTTCCTGGGCGAGGGCAGGAGCATTGTCTCCGGGAGCCTCGGTCTGACCCATGAACGAGTTGACGTGATAGTAGTCAAAGTTTATGAATTCAAACTCTTTGGCTTTGTCGAAGTTGAAAAACAGATGTTTCAGTATTTCCTGATTAAGGCTGTATCCGACACCACACAAAGTGCTGCCCATGCTGCCTGTATATTGGGTGAGCATGGATAGACGCGAGGAATTGGCACATATCGCCTTCATCATTGTTTCGCCCGACGGCTGTTCGCCATTTTCCCAACGATAGCCCCAAACGTAAGCGTCAGAGCCATAGGTGTCTCCATTGTACTGGATTACCAAGGCCGCCTTGTTGGGTCCGGTTCCGGTCCAGTTCCGGATTTTGCCAAAGTCTATCGGATGTGCGATTGCCGTTAGAAACGACAACCCGACAGCCAATGAAAGTAGCTTTGTTTTCATAAATAGGTTGTTAATTAAAAGGTTAAATTTATGGATTCGGTAATCCCGGTAATTCGATGTGCAGGTCCTGGGCGCGGCTTAGTTCGGTGGAGGTTTCTCCGAGCCAGCCGCAGTATTGGTTAACTCCGGTGTAGACCCTTATGAAATCCACTCCCGGCAGCGACACCGGATTGCCGTCGGAATCGACCGCCCGGGAAATGTCGAAAGAATTCAGGTCGGCATATTCGTTGGGATGATTGTCGACATATCCCCAGGGATAACTGTATAATACGTAATATGAACCATATCCGCTGATATCTTCAGCATTCGGTGCCAGAAGGGAACCGTTGAAACTCATGGAATCGCTCTTAACCCATTTGGGATAATATTCCTGGTTATGGAATATGTTTTTCGCCAAGAATCCACTGTTGCCGATGTTGTCAGACCAGGGGATGTAGTATATGTCGTCGAGACTGTTGTCCTCGTCTGCTGTTATCTGCCGGTTCGGGTCGGGACGCCGATATGTTATACTGTATCCGTGTCGGGTCGCGGCGGAGTGATATTCGCTGCCGGCGAGTTCATACCACTCGTCGTCGGGAATGCCGTTGCAGTTCCTATCATAGCTGACCATCACTATACCCGGTTCGGCGGACCCCCCTTTCTTTTCGGGTTGAAGCAGCTCGTAAAAACAGTTTCCCCATATCCGGAAATCATATTCGCCGGGTACGTTTATCACGGTATGGTCAAATCCGAAAGTAACGTAACCTCCGTAGCCGCCGAGGGTTATCATTATGTCGTTGGTTCCCGATATCGACTCTTCGGTTTTCTGTAGAATATCGGCATAAGTATCGCCATCCTCATATCGCGGCATCTCGTTGACGAACTGCCCCGGAGCCGGACAATATTCGTAGACCTTCGAGATATAAGGAGAATATTCCACCTCCTCGTGAAGTACGGTTATCGTAAAGTCGAAATGATACGGGGTGTTGTCATCGATAATATCGAACGTGAGATTGTAAACGCCTTCATCCTGCGCTATAAAGATATAGCGACGGTCGGTCGACACAGTCTCTCCGTTTACTTTCCAGACATACCCTTCGCCTGACAATGCCGACTCTAACGGCAGCTTCGACATACGCGGTATATAATATACCTCGTCGATTCCAAGGTTAACCATCGGAATATCGGAGTCGCAGCCTGCAAGGAGCAGGGGTAAAAAAGAAATGACAATCGTTTTTTTCATTTGTGCAGGAAAGTTATGTGCGCCGGAATATCTCCGGTCCTGACGCTCCACTTCTTGCGGCCGTCGGGAGTGAAACAGTAAAGGGTGCCCGATGAAACATAGTTCTTGGCATCGGTTACGAAAATATCGCCGGTTTCAGGGTGAACGGCTATGCCGTAAGGTATCGTTATCTCCTTCTCGGTCCCGTCGGTTATGAAGTTATGCGACACGACCTTTTTGGTGCGTATGTCAATTTTGCCGTAACTGATAGTGTTGGAGGCGGTGTAGTTGTTCCATTCCGTAGCGTAGTAATACATATAGTCTCCGAAGAAGGCCATGTTGGAGCATGCCACAGGTATGGTGTCGGTAACCACCATCTGATTGAATCCCGGTTTCTTCTGCATTACATAAAGCCGGGAGGGCCGATACTGATAATCGCCACGGGATGTTACCCAAAGCTTGTTGTATTTATCCTTTTTAAGCCGATGCAGGTTAATTCCCACCGGAATCTGCTGGACCTGTTTGAAATCGACCATCTGGATTACGGAGACGGTGTTGTCGTAATTCGGGGCACGATATCCCCCGGAGTTGGCGACATACATATAATCGTCTACAACCTCCATCTCCTCAGGCTGATACCCGACCGATACTTTACGGGTTACGGCAAGCGACAAAGTGTCGACCTCATAAACGGCTCCTTTCGTGGCGTTGGGATCGATCAGAACCGGACCTACATATGAACTTACGTATGCCTTTCCACGATGGAACCGCACATATCGGCAGTTGGGAATGTCTATCTGTCCGATCCTGATGCCGGAACGGGCGTCGAGGACCTCCACTTTATGCGAGCAGTTTACCACTACATATAATTTGCCGCCATAGATTCCAATGTCGTTGCCGACATCTCCAAGTTCCTTTATCACGTTGGGATTTTTCTCGGCGTAAAAGTTTCTTGAATACAGTCCTGTGAGATAATCGTAGAAGTCGAGAGTACATTTGTTCGACCCCATGTTGCCCTCATTTACGAGATAAAATCCCCGGATAGAGCCATCATGTTTTTCATCTCCTATTATTTCATACTCCGTTGGAACCACAAGTTCGTCTTCACGACAACTTGTGGTTACCATCAGGAGCGACAGAAAATATAAGAAAAACTGTTTGATATTCATATCTCTACGGTTACGGTGAACCTGTAATTGCGTTTAGGCATAGGGTAGTTGAGTATAACGTCGTAATCCTGACTGAACAGATTGTTGACTTCTATCAAACCTCTCAGACTTATTTTCCCTAATCTGAAATCCTTGCTTAACGACAAATCCGACGTATACCAGGGTTGGGTATAGTTATACCGGATATTCTCTTGCTGATTATATCTTTCCCCCACATATATCCATGAATAATTCAGACTCCATCCACGCCATTGCGCGTTGGCGACGGCGGCTCCTGAATGACGCGGTATGTAAGGAATCTGGTCCCTGTAATAATTGTCGGCGGGGTTGGTTACGTCTATCGCACGCTGGAATGTATATTGACCCCTGACGGTCAGATACAGATCCTTGGCCGGGTTTATCGTTATCAGACCGGTAACGTCCACACCGCGAATGTCTACAAGCCCGAGATTCAGCATAGTCCAGCGGAACTGCTGACCCTTCGGATAGGCCACAATCTTGTCTTTCACTTTATTGTAATAGACATCGGCACTCAGTCTGGCATTGGCGATAAATGAGGATGCGTTATGATCGTACAGGAGTCCGACATTATATTGCGTAACACGTTCGGGCGACAGAAGAGAATTGCCCATGTCGGCATAATAGAGGTCGTTGAAAGTCGGCATCCTGAAAGATTTCTTGTAGAATGCCCTTATTGAAAAATCCTTGTTCCGCAACGGATAGCCGTTAACAAATACAGCCGGCGAGAACACATGTTTGTCGGAAGGCGCCTGCTGGCCTACTATCCTGTCGTGTATAAAAGTGCCCAACGCGCTTGCCTGAAGTTTGATCCGGTCAAAATTCAGTGCCGTGGCCACGGAGACATATTGTGAAATACGGTCGGGTTTGACAAAGCCATATACATCGGCGTCGAGGGCGTTCCACATGAAATCATAACTTGCTGAAACTCTCCATGTGTCAAGAATCTCATATTCATTGGCCGATGAAAAATAGATTTCTTTCTGTCTGTACAGGTTGTCGATTTTTATCTGCTTGTCATCGTTATTTACGTAATGTGTACGATAAAAAGCGTATTTGATATTGTTCAGAGTTGTGAATTTCCCGAAAAAACCGGTATAACGGCCTTGCACGAACGAGTTGGTGTCCCAGATTCTCTCGCCCCTACGCCACACGTTATTTACGATAGCACCCGGGACACCTCTTTCGGAATTATAATTGTAGGCTTTGAATGTCCACGAACCTGAATTGAGGGTTCCGTATGTGTTCAATTCTATTCGTGTGGCATTGATATCTCCGTTCTGCCTGACTGCCGTGGTGTCGTATGCAAGTTCCCCGAGAGGATTGACACGTCGGTAACGGAATTTATATTTACCGCTTGAATTAACCCATTCGGCGCTCAGCGAAGCAGTTACACGGTCGCTCAGTTTGAGTTCCATCAAAGCCGAGGGATTCAATAAGTCGAACGATCCGGTTCTGACCGTGAAGCGGGCATGATAGGTTTCCCCTTCATTGAAGACGGGAGTGCGTGTCTTCATATAGATTGTTCCGGCCGAACCGAAATCTTTTGCCGGTTGCAGAATCTCGCTTTTCTGACCGTTATAGAGCGACAGCGCCTCGATATTGTCGAGGGAGAATTGTCCGAGGTCTATCTGTCCGTTCTGAGCGTTGCCGAGTTCCACGCCGTCGTACACCACGCCCGTGTGGTTTGTGCCCATAGAGCGGATGTTTACGGTCTTTATTCCCCCTACGCCACCATAGTCTTTTACCTGTACTCCGGAAAAGTAACGCAACGCATCGGCGACACTGTTGCTGTTGAGCCTGTGCAGTTCCTCTCCGGAGAGAGTCTGCACAGGTATTATGTCGCGGTTCGGCTGTCGGGCTGTAACCACGATTTCCTGCAATTGGTGTGATGCTGTGTCTTGTCGTTCTGCCGCTTCTATCAAACCCGGAAGGAAGCATGAGACAACAATAAGGATTGTTAAACGAGATGTCATTGTTGTTATACCGATTACAAAAAAAGAGTCCCGCCGAAATACCGTGAAAGGTATGTCAACGGGATATGAGGATTCTCTTAAATAATCTCAAGAAATGACATCAGGCAACCCAACGTGGTTGTGCAGAAGTCCTACCCATAATCCCGTGGGGGCGCTTTCTTAATATTGATATTGGCAGGTCTTCTGACTTATTCCGGCTATCTACGCCTTCCCGGTATCTGCTACCAGTGACATTTTTGTAGATAACTTGGCTTCAAATGTATTTTAGATTTTACATTGATTATTTGAAGCCGGAAATTACAGCAGCGGGTACTGTCGAGGAATTACACCTCGTTCCCTTTTGATGCTCCTTTCTGCCTCCTCTCTTGGATGGCGGAGCAACCAATTCGGTTGCAAAGGTATGAAAATAAAATGAGCTTGCAAATTCCTATATGTTAAATTATTTTGCAAATTCAAGGAATAATCAGGAATAATCAGGAATAATCAGAGTGAGTCCATATAGGTCGTGGTCCGGTATTGCATAATCGCGGGGATTTGGTTAACTTTGAGCATACTACATTGCTATGGAAGACTATACTCATCTGAAACGACTGTTGGCTCTTGAGGCCAATTACAGACTTCGACCTGAAATATTAGACAGGTTCCTTGCCGACGGTACTGTCGTAGCATTGGATACATACGAACCGATGATAGATGCGGGTGAGTATGATCCGGACATATATGTTGTGAAAACCGGTCTTGTAAGAGGTACATATCTTGATAGAAATACCGAGAAAACCGCAGGCTTCGCTCTTCCAGGCACATTGCTGATTTCGTTTCATTGTTTTTATGGCGGTGAACCGTCATATTACAGATTCGAGGCATGTTGCACCACGACAGTCGTGAAAATACCTAAGTCAAGTTTTGATCAACTGCTTGCGGAGTCCCATGAATTCGCTCTTTGGGTAATGAGCGCTCATCAGAACCAGCTGTATTACAACGAGTATAAGAACAGAATGCTTAGCGGCGACTCAAAGACGAAACTGATACAGCTGACGTGCAATATGACCGGCAACGCCGATTTGATAGAAGCCGGGCATGCCATGAGCAAAGATGAACTGACGCACAGGAATCTGGTGAAGACAGAGATTTACTCAAGGTGGAAAGACATCTTCAAAATGGTACCGTCTAAAGTTATAGCGTCATACCTCGGCATAACCGAGCAGCATCTCAGCAAAATCAAACGCGAAATAATCAGGATGATATAAAAGACGGGAGCTATTATAATAGCTCCCGTCTTTTATATTGCCGGACTGATCGGATTAATCGGACTCATCAGACTAATCGGACCAGCCGGACGTGTAGGGAATTTTATCGTGATTATTTTATCAGGATCTTTTGTGTTTCGTGGCCTTGCTTGCGGAGGTACAAGCCCGGGGTTGTCGGGGTGGATACCTTTACGCCTTGCAGGTTGTAGTATACGGGTCGGGCCATATGTTCAGCTGGGGTGATGTCGACACCTACATTTGTAGAGGGAAGCGTTATCACTGTCTGATAGAGATCTTCATCATCGAAACTGTAATCGTATGAGCGGTTGTCCTGATCGCCCCAGATGCAGTTGTGAATCGTAATCACACCGTCTTTGTAGTTCGAGAGGACAAGTCCCTGCTCCTCGAACGATGCCTTTATCTCATCGTATGAGCGGGATAGGGAAGCGAAATTGTCTTCTTCAAGGTTGAAAGGATAAAAGGATGTATCGTAGAAATCTCCTTCGTCAAACTCAACCTCCATCTGCAATCCGCAGTAGTTGCGCCATTTTACCAGTACGCAACCGGGGTCGGTAGTATCGACGATGACTACACCTTTGCCATAGGTATCCATATTATAGGAAGCGAAAGGTGTTTCAGGTCCGTAGGGATTTATAAAGGCGAAGAGAGCGGGATTCTTTTTGTTGCGCCAGACCTCGACTTCGTAGGGCGGAATCTCAGTCTCGATTGCCGGAGCGAACCATCCGTCTTTATATATGGCTTTGTCGGAAAGTACATCCCATTCAGACTCTTCCATAGATATCATTCTGAAAAATACGGCATCGAATGCCGTAAGAAGAATCTCACCCTCATTGTCGACAATCCCGAAAACATTGCCGTCTTCATATACCAGATCCTGCCCTGCCATATGGGTCCGGTAATCGGTATTCAGTATTACGAAATTGTCGTGGATCGGATCTTCCTGGATATTGCAGAAGCGGATACCGTTTTCAGGGTCGATGACCTGATTGGATATGGATATAAGGCCATTATCAGGGTCAAAAGAGGCCGTAACGGAGAAGTCTTCCCATATTCCGTTGATAAGAAAAGTATTTTCATCGGGGGCTGCTGAAACAGATACAGCTTTGTTTTCCAACTCCATCCAGCCGTCAGAGCAGTATTCAAGGTCGTACACACCGTTCAGATCCGAAACACTCGGGATTTCAGAATACATGCGCGGAGCATTGTATCTCGCTTTGAGAGCGGAATGAAAATCGGTTCTGTCTGCAAATGCATCGGCTTTCGATAGGTTGGCGGCATCCGCCACCACGACAGCCGCAAGTGATACGGCAAGCGGTAACAGTCGGGTATAAAGTTTCATAGGCGTATGTTTTGATAGTTGTAAAATTTTTACGCCGGGAGACCATGCTCCCGGCGTAAGTGTGAGGTTTGTTATTTGATTATTATCTTGGAGGTTGTTCCGGCGGCTCGGCGCAGGTAGATACCTGCCGGGAGCTTCGGTTCGGGATTCGATACAGTTCCCTTGGCCACGGATCTGCCGGCAATGTCGAAATATTCGGCAGGTGTGTCGGCCGACATGGGGGTAAGGGAGATTCCGGTGGTCTGGAACATAACTTCATTGCTGAGAGCAGATTCGCCACAGTCGTAAACGGCCGATACGGCGTATGTGAATTCGCCGGAAGAGACTGAAAGACGGTCAGTATAGTTGGTTCCGGTAACCGGAGTGTCGTTAAGACGTTCGCCGTTACGGTATATGTTGTATCCGAGAAGGGTAAACATCGCCTCACCTCCGGCGGGAGCATATTCTATGTCGTCAATGGCTATGTAATACATATCTTCCGAGATGTATCTTACAGCTATATATTTACCTCCATCGGGAACACTGACATATACGGGAGCCCATTCTTCGGTGTCGATCTCTATTTCTCCGAGTGAAGTGAAAGATTCCGGGCTGTTGTCAGTGAATGATACAAGAATTTCAATATTTTCAGGATACCATTCACCACGGCAGCGCACATAGAAAGATATGATCTGTGCACCACCGAAAAGTTCCGGGGTGATAATCCAGTCATCATTCTTGTTCACCTCAGCTTCGTCATCTTCGGTGTAAGCCACCATTATGAATTTATCAGATCCGTTGTTGCCGTTACCTACGTTGTTACCTTCATTAGTCGAGTCGATAACGTACCATGCGGCTGGTTCGCCGGTGATACCGGGTATGTCTTCATCGGTATATGTTCCGGAAGCGAGCTTGTCGCCATCGTAGTTTACGAAAGGTGCAAGATCGGTAGTATGGTCATCGTAATTCTCAAATCCCTCAACCACATGTTTGGGTTCAAGCTTCGAGAGGTCGGGAGCATCCCAAGTAAGTTCAACTACCGATTCGGCAGAGCCGGTCGCAGTCAGATTCTCAGCCACAGGGTAGTTGGGCGAGATTACCTCGACTTTCATCTCGGGTGTGAGGTCGTCGGCCTCCACGGTATCGCCATCAGCGAGAACTCGGGCCTGGAAAGTATGGTAGGGAGCTTCGGTAACAGCTACGGTATGTGTGAACTCAACGTCAGCCGAGCTGTCGGGGGCTATGGGTTGCGAAACGTTCTGCTCATCTACCTTGACACCATCCTTGTAAAGTTCCACGGTATATGAGGAGACTTCTTTATCTCCCATATTATCGACGGAAACTTTGAGTGATATGGGGGCACCGGCGACAGGCTCATCCTGGATTGTCAGTTTGCGTGCGGCGAGGTTGATGTCGGCCGATTGGAAAATGGCTATGCGGTCGATGAAAGAATTCTGGGAAGAGGTATTAGCCATAACCAGACGATACTGAATGGTCTTGCCGAAGAACTTAGCGGGTATGTCGGCCACGGCCTTGTGCCATCCGGTTTCGGTGAAGTCTCCGGTAGATAGAGTGGCGATGGTTTCGAAATCCTCACCCGGGCAACGGACCATAACCTCGACTGGGTTGGCATGAGAGCTTGAGAACTTGAAGATATTTACCGCAAGTTTAGGGGACTGCAGACCTGCAAGATTTACTTTGGCCGAGAAGAGGGCAATCTTGTCTCCGGTCTGCGGCATGCGTGCATAAAGGTAGCCGTTGTCATTGTCAGACGAGCCTACGGAAGGATAGTCGGCATCTATCACAAGTCCGGCGACTGGATTCTGAGATCCCGAATATTCCACTACTTCAGTGCCGTGCAGATGGTCGAGTCCGGCATCGGCAAACGATTCGATGTAGGGGATTGAGTAGCTTGTGCCGACAGGTATAGTTGGCGAATTCACGCCAAGGGCTCTTCCGGCGTCGGTCATGGCAATTATGCGGTAGCAGGCGAAAGCATTGTCGTCGGGGGCGCATACTCTGTCGGTTATGCTGGTTTCAGTAAGGTTGAGCGCGAGGACTTTCTCGTCATCGCCCAGACGTGAGATGGCATATCTGACCTTGTCGGCAGGAATCGGGTTGCCGTTTTTGTCGATTGAAGGAGCGTCCCAGCTTACTTTAACCAAGCCCGGTTCGGTCTCGACCACTGTTATGTTTTCCACCTGGCCCGGCTCATTGGGGCCGATGTAGTTGGAAGCTTTGGCTATATAGCCTTGACCCGAGGTGTTGCGTGCCACAACGGTATATTCATAAATCTGGGGAGAGTCCATCAGGGTTCCCTGCTCGTTGTTGTCAATAAAGCTGTATTCGGCAGAGGGGGTGCAGCCCGTTACCGTACCGATTTTTTCGCCTTCGCGGTAAATATCGACATCCATGTTTCCGGTAAGTGTGTTTCCGGCCATATCTATACCGGGAGTGGTGAAAGAAACAGTCGCTTTCATTTCCCACTGCGGGTCTGGCGTAACGGTAACGTTAACCGGGGCACCCGGAGCGGTGAGGGGAGTGGCCTCACCGATTTTTATGTATTCGCAATAGAGGCGCCAGGAGTTGGGGTCGGAGATACCGTGGACACCGAGGAAGAAATTGCCGGAATTGTCGGGTATCATATATCCGTCGAAATCGCGTCCCTTGGTATTGGTGATTTCGGTGGGTTCTATTATAGATACCGTCATGCCGTCGGCTGTAGCCTCGGAGCCATATTTCACCTCGAAGCGCTCCGGATTAGCGTTTGATTGTGAAGACATTCTGACGGTAACGCGGTATGCGCGTCCTTTTTCAAGTTTTAAGGCAGGTGTAATCAGCCAGTCGTTCATTGGCGGAACGTTGTAATATCCGCTTGTGCCCTTGACGCAGGGGATGTACTCTCCGGGGTCGGAACCGGGCTCCATCTGCCACTTACCCTGACCGTCGAGATCAAGGATCGTGTAGTTGTCAAAGTCGTTGGCTTCGGTAAAAACATGTGAGAACGGCGGAATCAAGGCACCGTCGTCAGTAGTGCCTGAGGCTGTCCATGCCGCGGCGGCGGTAATCACAGAAGCGGACAAGGCAATGATGCTTAATAAAGATTTGCTCATGTATTGATGTATTTAGGATAGTTATGATGCAAATATAATATAGGTGAAAACAAAAGACATTAATCTAAATTAAGAAGATACCGAGTTGATTGGGCCAACTTATGCCGTCTTATGGAATTTATTGCGAATTTGTTTTTCAGAATGGTTAGAAAGCGTAAAAAAAGGAGAGCGGCCTGGGTCGCTCTCCTTGGGATTATTCAGGATCCCAAATGCCTGTGTTTTCAGGTCCCTTATTTTATGGCGATCTTTTTGCCGTTGTGAATATAGAGACCGGAGGGGAGGCTGCGGAGGTCGTTTTGCGAGGCGTTTTTCAGAACGCATGTTCCGGTTATGCTGTAAACGTCTGCGATCACGCTTTCAGCAGGGGTGAGCATTTCCATTCCCGTCGCCTGGTCTATCCAATAACGGAACTGCATCGCGGGGCAGTCTTCCCATCCGTATGAGTCGTCATCATACCCTAAGGCACCCTCGGGAACATCAAGTATGTAGTGTCCGTTTGCAGTGAATTCTTCAGGGAATGTGAGGGTGACTTTGCCATACCCTCCCTTGACCGTAAGTGTGGCCAGGATGGTTTCGGTGTCTTCGTCAATCAGGGTAACGGACTTGCCCGGGCCTGCTTCCACATAGTCAGAAGCATATCCTTGAAGTGTCATTGTAATTTCTTTCAATGACGCATAAACGCCTTGCTCGGGAACAACTGATGCATACCGGTTGCTTATCGGGGTAAATGCTTCTACGGGAGGTTGCTCGGCACCTTCTATCCAATAACGGAAATTCATTTCCGGGCAATCGTTCCATTCTCCGTACCAGTCATCCTCATATCCCAGCGCACCCTCCGGAATCTGCATTACGTAGTGTCCGGGGACTGTAAATTCTTCCGGGAGCGAAAGAATGACTTTCCCTGTGCCTGGTTTCACAGAGAATGTGGCCACCGTCTCATTTGTGGATTCGTTCAGAAGGGTGATTTTCTTGGTCCCCGCTTCAAGGTAATCGGAAGAGTAAGCCTCCATGGTAAGGGTTATCTCTTTAAGAGAACTGTATATTCCCTGTTCGGGATCCACGCTGCCATATCTGCCGCTGATGGGTTCGAATTCGTTTTTCTCGACCCAAAGGCGGAATCTCATTTCCTGTATCTCCTCGAAATTGCCCCATTCGTCTTCCCAACCGAGTGCCCCTTCCGGAACGAGAAGGATGTAATGGCCGGGTTCGGTAACGGTCTGGTCGAGAGCAACGGTTACCTTGCCTGTGCCCCCTTTTACGGTGCAATCGGTTATCAGGGCGTTTGAAGTCTCATCGATAAGCGTAACCTTTTTCGTGTATCCCATCGGCTCTATGTAATCGCTCTGGAATCCGGAGGTGAATTGTATCGTAAACCCGGATAGTTCCGTATAGATACCCTGTTGTGGCACAATGTCGCCGAATGTGTTGGTTATGGGTTCGAAAGCATTGTCCTGCGCATTCATCAGCAAAGGAGAGGAAAGCATAGCCCCTACGGCTATAATGCCGACTGCGGAATGTAGAATTCTTTTCATGTTTTTTAATTTAGAGTTACCCGGGGCAAGATACCCCGGGTAACGGTTGTGTCAGATAATTACTTTGTATGCTTTGTGGGCTACCGTAACGATATAGATGCCCTTCGGTACTTCAATCGTGCAGCTGCCGTTACCGGAATATATCTGTATCGCATCGCCAGAGAATACAGCTATTTCAGCTTCTGCAGGTGCGGTAACGAAGATTCTTCCGCTTTCAGCGGATACCGCTACGGACTCCGAATCCAGATACTTCACAGACGAAACATCGACGGTAAGAGGCTCCGAGAGCATGGACTCTCCCTTGTTGTAACGGGCTGTTACATGGTAGGTGTGAGAACCTTCCGGAACATCGTTGTCAACATATCCCGGAGTTCCGGTCTCTGAGACGAAATCTCCGTCGCGGTAAAGATTATAACCCTCCAGCTCAAGTCCGTTCATTATGGATGCGGCGGAATATGTTATGTCGTCGACCATGAAGATAAAGCTGTCGGGCGACACGCACTGTATTGCGAAATACTTGGTTCCGGCCGGAATCGTATATTCATACTTGGTCCAATTGTCGCTCGGCACCTCCGGTACCTTTGCCAGCTCGACGAACGATTCACGAGTGTTGTCGGATGTAGAGTACAGGAAGTTGAATGCTTCGGGCAGATATTGCGCGGAGTATGTCTTGGCATAGAAAGACACGGTCTGCTCCTCTCCGGTAAGCAGCGGAGAAATCAGCCAGTCATCGTTGCCACCTTTCTGAGCGGCGAGGGAGGCTATATATTTATGTCCCGAATGTGCGGCATACGATGCGTTGAGGCCGTTGGTCCGGTCGTCGATCACGACATATGCTATCCGTCCGCCGTTGCCCGCGAACTGTACTTTGGGAATTGAATATGTGGCGCTTTGGTCTCCGTCGATGAAGCTCCATTTTCCTTCGGGATTTATCGCGAAGGCATCCATATCCTCGAATCCTTCGGTTGTCTCGCCGGCATCCGATTCATCGATCCCCGGTGCGATCCATGTAAGTTCCAAAGGTGAGACAGCGGCTACGGCAAGACCTGTGGCGGCGGGATATTTGGATTCGATAACTTCTACGGTAACCCTTTCCGTGGTGTTGTCATCCTTGTCTCCGTCGGCAGCATAATTCACATGGATGTAGAATACAAGGTTGTCTTCCGAGAAGGGAGTGGTTTTGTAATCGAAGGTTACGTTCATAGTGCGTCCGGCCATAAGACGTCCGATCTTTTTCGAATCGACTTTCAGACGGTTGCAATAAAGTTCCACATCGAAATCCTCGGCATCGTTAGAGCCATTATTGTCTATGGTGGCTTCTATCTTAACGATGTCGCCGGAGGTTATTCTCTTTGGAGCGGCAACGGTGTTGGCGGTCAGATTCTCAGGCATCATGTCGATAATGCGCAGATCGTCGAACAGCATGTTGTCGAGGTTGTCGACACATACACCTGTCAGCGAAACTTCCACATTCTTGCCCGCGAACTTGCTTAAATCAGCCACAGCCTTCGTCCATCCGTTTCCGTCAGAGAGGTTGAATGCGGCCACATATTCCATATCCGAGTCGTCAGTAAGATTGCGGACCCCGATCTTGATGCCGTTGGCAGAAGATGGAACGGCGAAATATGAGAATACGAATGAAGGATTAACCGTATTGTCGAGTTTTATTTTCCCGGAGAATATACGTCCTTCGGTATTCAGCGATACGGGTTTCCAAGCCAACATGCCGCCATCGTTGTCGGCAGGGGTGGCAACTGGTTCTTCCGAAGCACCGAGCACGAGCCAGTCGCCGCCTCCGTCTGGGCCCAAAGATGGGCAAGAATACCGTTGGAGAAGCTTTCATAGAAAGGCAGGGTATAAGGAGAGCCTACAGCCGTAAGATTGGTTCTTCCGAATACAGTCTCGCTCATTCCGGCCGGACTTTCGGCATGTACGTAGAAGAGTACGAATTTCTGGCTTCCCGGATCGCCGGCTTGTGTGGTATATGATGTTCCTGACAGATATGAAGCGACTTCGTCATTGTTATAGTCGAAGATCGAATATGACAGCATATCGGGATTCTTGGCGTTCCCGTCAATGTCGGTAAGCGGTGCGTCCCAAGTGATTGTAACCTTGCCTGAGTCATCTTTCTCAATCATCCTCACATTGGTAGGAGCGGCGGGGAGGTTCATTCCCACATGGGATTTCAATTCTGTCAATTTACCTGCTCCCTGAACGTCGAACGCTTTTAGACCATAAGTATAGTAACCCTTACCGGGCACATTGTCAAGATACTCATAAGAGTTGCCGGGTTCCGGATCGGGGACTTCGTAAATAACCTCGTCGTCGCGTATGAACTGTAGTTTGGTGAGTTTGCCGACGGGGTTTCCGCTAACGTCAAGCGTCGGTGCCACAGCGGTCAAGGTAGCCATGTCGGCCCCGTTGTAGTCAGGAACCACGGTGAGTTCTGCACGGTCTGGCGAAGTGGGGTATACTCCATCTTCGATACGTATGTCTGAAACGTAAAGATAGAATGCGTCAGGATCACTTATGCCGTGTATGCCAAGATAATATGTGCCGTCTGTGTCTACAGTCATCGTGCCGGTAAGAGTCTCCCGGTCAGGTATGAGCGTCGGGGCTATAAGCTGTTTGGTCATTCCCGCCGCGGTAGGAGATTGCCCGTAATAGGCTTCTATTTTCTCCGGCCCGTATTTTTCAAAAGATTCTATAGCAACAAAGCTTACAGTATATAGCTTGCCAGCTTCCATCCGGAAGGGGGGCGATATCAGCCAGTCATCCATCGGTACGGGCGCGTGTTTCACGAACATGCCACGTTTCTGGTGACTGAACTCCCATGTATTTCCATCTCCGTTGGCATCGATGACTTTGTATTTCGTGTCAGCGTCGATTGCAGTAAAATCGTCATAGAATGGAAGTCTGAGAGCGCCGAGCGGCAAAACGTCCGACAACCCCGGTTCGCTTTCACGTCCGTCGAAAATTGCGGTTACTTCATAGCGGTAAACGGTTGTTTTCGCAGGTTCCGGAACGACATCTACAAATGTTGTTGCTGTCAAGTTTTCAGCGACGATTACCTCATCAGGGAATCTCTTTACCGTATAGGTAATCTGTGCCGGATTCACGTAGCCGGAATGCGCTCCCGCATTTACCGCATCCCAGGAAACGATGTTGTTGTCGCCGTCTCTTTCCACATGCACGTTGGCAGGTACGGCGGGATGGTCGTTACCTATCCATACGCGCAGACTCGCCTCGGGGCTTGTTCCGGCTTCATTGCTCAGGAACACTGAAACACGGTATGGTGCCGCATGATCCACCTCAAATGGAATTCTTTCATCTTTACCCCATTCGGTTTTCCCGGTCGCTACTTCAGTGCCGGTACGCTGCAGGGAATAGGACACGTCTCCGCTTGCCTCGGTTCCGTCATAAAATATTTCGGGCACATGAAATTTTACAAATCCGGAAAGCTGCCCCGGTTCGAAATCCATTTCCAGATATTGCGCCGCGAAGGGAGCCTTGTCTTCCGCGAGGCCATCCCACATGAACATACCGCGCATCTGGATGAACATGCCGAAATCTATCACCTCCGTAACGCTTGCGTCTGCCGGATTGATCGCATACAGCTTGTTCTCGGTATCCGTACATGAGGCATAATAGAATTTACCATCGCGTCTGTTCATCACACCGGAGGTAAGATAGTCCATCGGAATATCCGTTTTCCCTATCAATGTCAGCTTACCCGTAGACTTGTCGGCACGATTGAACGTACCGTCTTGAAGAAGAGCATATAGAACACCGTCCTCGTCAAATCCCATAGCCATCCATGGAGTTGAGATCGGGGCGATGCTGCCAGTACGGGTCAGATTGTCAATGTCGATGGTGCCGAGTTCAAGAGACTCTCCGTCCTCACCGGTAAGGAAGCAACCATATACTTTACCGTCAGTCGGATCTTCGGCCATGCTGTAGGAAAACGTGGCCGGAGAGGCATCCTCGTTTCTTGCCATTTCCTGCCATGTTTCCGCATTATATAGAATGTTGAAATTCACAACTTTCCCATTTTGGAACACACTATTGGCGAGGAAGTAACGCCCATGAGCCTTGACACCTCCGTAAGTGGCGTTAAGTAACGTGTAACCTGTTTTTACAGTTCCTATTTCGCCGTGTTCATTGAATACGTATATACCGGGATCGAATTCATCGGACGATACGATACTTGCCCCGATCATAAAAGGACCGTCACCGACATATTCACCTTTCGCAACAGTGCGTTTCATGATTTGTCTCATTTCTTGCCCGGATACGGCACGCGACCCTTTCTGCCTCTGAGGGGAGGCCTTTTCGAAGAGGGTCTGCCATGCACTACCTCTGTTTTTCTGTTGAGTCGCTGCTAAAGGGGCGGCTGAAACTGCAAGGAACGACCCGACAGTCAGAGTTGCGGTCAGCAGGGAACTGATGTAGAAATTTTTCATAGCGTAATATTTATAAAACTACCTTAATTGATAAAGTAGTTGGTGTGCAATGGAGTATGATGATATGTCAAGTTTGTTATTCTACAAATATAAAATTTAAAAACAAAAGATACATTAATCTAAATTAAAAAACGATGGCAGGACGTAGGAGTCATCAGTCGGCAGTCATTAGTAGTTGCAGTCTCCAATGACTGACTACCAATGACCAACGACTAATGACAAATGACAATGACAAATGACTAATGACCCTCCATAGCTCTAAGCCGGTTGTGGAGCATGGCGGTAAATTCGTGATTTTTCAGACCCCATTTTGGCGAAAGCACCGTATGTGGCGGTGCCGATGCAAGGAAACGTTCTATACAAATGTGGTGTGGTACCAGCTCAATTATCCTGCAACATAAATCAAGATATTCGTCGAGTGTGAACAGCCAGAGATCTGCGGTCCCGTTCTCTGCCATGCGCGCGAGTGGTGTGCCGCGCAATACCTGCATATGATGCAATTTCAAACTTTTTACCGGCAGACTCACCGCCCGGGAAACAGTCTCAAGCACATGGGCGGGTCTTTCGCCCGGCAGCCCGGCGATAAGGTGTAGCCCGACGTGTATGCCGGCGGTATGTAGTCTGCGGGTGGCATCGCATACACATTCCCAATCATGCCCACGGTTTATACGCTTCAAGGTGTCGTTGTGGGAAGATTCCGCGCCCAATTCAACAAATACCGGTTTTTGCTCGGCTATATGCCCGAGTATCGATATGGTTTCATCGGGAAGGCAATCGGGACGCGTACCTACGACAAGACCTACCACATCTTCGGTGTCGATGGCTTCACTATATAGGGATTCGAGAGTCCCGACAGGTGCGAAAGTATTGGTAAAGGATTGGAAGTACGCAAGATACTTCATATGAGGATATTTGCGGGCGAAGAATTGTTTTCCGGCAGAGAGTTGGGCCGATACGCCACGCTCTTTGCCCGACATGCAATAGCCAGGTGTGAAGCTCTCATTGAGGCAATAGATGCAACCGCCGCGCGATATGGTACCGTCGCGGTTGGGGCAGCTGAATCCGGCGTTTACCGATATTTTCTGTACTTTCATATCGGGGAATACTTCTCCGATATATTCATTGTAATCTTTATAGAAAGGGTTCATCGGCGTGAGGCAAGATAAGAGTCGGCAATCGCAATCGCCATCATCGCTTCAACTACCACGGTGCCTCTGACGGCAATACAAGGATCGTGTCGTCCCTTGGCGTGAATCTCGGCAGGGCGCCCCATGTCGTCTATGGTTGAAAGAGGACGGGCAATTGTCGGGGTAGGTTTGAATGCCACCCGGAACACTATAGGCATGCCATTGGATATTCCTCCCTGTATTCCACCTGAATGATTGGTGGCGCAACCCGGAATTCCGTCATTACCGGAAATGAAAACGTCGGCCTGTTCAGAGCCGGTAGAGGCGGCTGCGGCGAAACCATCGCCATATTCTACCCCCTTCACACCGTTGATGCTCATCAGGGCCATGGCTATCGCGGCATGCAGCTTATCGGCATTCGGATTTCCTATTCCGGGAGGCACTCCTGTGGCTATGCATTCGACCACGCCGCCCACGGAGTCTCCGTTGCGGCGAGTTTCCTCGATACACGCCATCAATTCGGAACCCGAGGTGCGAGTACCGCCCACATCTATAAGCGAGGCCTTGACCTCAATGCCGAGGGTATGCAGATATGAGAGGGCTACAGCACCGGCAACCACCCAGCTGACAGTATCGCGTGCCGAAGAGCGTCCTCCGCCCCTCGGGTCTCTTATGCCATAGCGGCAGTCGTATGTATAGTCGGCATGGTTCGGGCGATAGAGATGTGCCATGGCATCGTAGTCGGATGGTCTGGCATCTTTGTTTCTTATTATGAAAGCTATGGGGGAGCCGAGAGCAATTCCGTCGGGCGAGAGGCCAGAGAGAAACTCCGGACTGTCGGTCTCTTTACGTGCCGAGACAGTCGTGGAGGTACCCGGACGACGGCGTTCCAGCATATGGCGCATGAGGTCGAAATCTATCTTCAGGCCCGGAGGACATCCATCTATCACTCCACCCATAGCCGGGCCATGGCTTTCTCCGAAAGAGGTAAGGCGGAAAAGGGTACCGAATGTATTCATAGGTCGGTGGCAATATCGGCGTATGTGGCCGAGGCGGCGCGAAGCAGATCGTCGGGCGCGAGTTTGATCTGCAGTCCGCGCTGGCCGGCGCTTACATATATAAACGGAAAGTCGGTGGCCTCCTGACTAATGAAGGTCGGAAACTGTTTCTTCATCCCTATCGAGGTGCAGCCACCGCGTATGTATCCTGTAAGGGGCAGAAGTTCCTTCATGTGGACCATCTCGACTTTTTTGTTTCCTGAAACCTGGGCAGCCTTTTTGAGGTCAACCTCCCGGTTGCCGGCAACGACGCAGACGATAGGGCCGGTCTTGTCTCCTCTGAGGGTGAGGGTCTTGAAGACCTGTTCTATAGGTTCGTCGAGTTCTTCGGCGACATGTTCGGCCGCAAGGTCATCGGGATTGAAAGCGTAGGGCACCAGCTCATAGCTGATGCCCATACGGTCCAGTATCCTCGCGGCATTTGTCTTTTTATTTTTCATAGCCAGGGATATGATAGGGTAGCGCGATATGCCGCTTATTTATCCATAGTAACGAGCAGTTCCTCGTTGGAACGGGTCATCTCCATGCGCTTCTTGATGAATTCCATGGCTTCGAGCGAATTCATGTCGGCCAGATAATTGCGCAGAATCCACATGCGGTTGAGCGTCTCTTCGGAAAGGAGAAGGTCGTCGCGGCGTGTGGAAGAGGAGATTATGTCGACAGCGGGGAATATGCGTTTGTTACTGAGTTTGCGGTCAAGCTGCAGTTCCATGTTGCCGGTGCCCTTGAACTCTTCGAATATCACTTCATCCATTTTTGAGGATGTTTCGGTAAGGGCAGTGGCGATAATTGTCAGCGAACCGCCGTTCTCTATGTTTCGGGCCGCTCCGAAGAAACGTTTGGGTCGCTGAAGCGCGTTGGCGTCGACACCACCGGAAAGCACCTTGCCCGATGCCGGCGATACTGTGTTGTAGGCACGTGCCAGACGTGTAATCGAGTCAAGCATAATAACCACATCATGACCGCTCTCAACAAGACGTTTGGCCTTTTCAAGCACAATTCCGGCAATTTTCACGTGGCGTTCCGCAGGTTCGTCGAAGGTCGATGCTATTACCTCGGCGTTCACGCTGCGAGCCATATCGGTAACCTCTTCCGGACGCTCGTCGATAAGGAGCATTATAATATAGGTGTCGGGATGGTTTTCGGCAATGGCGTTGGCAATATCTTTCAGTAGAATTGTCTTACCGGTTTTCGGTGGAGCCACGATAAGGGCGCGCTGACCTTTGCCTATGGGGGCGAACATGTCGACCACTCTGGTAGATATATTACAGCTCTTTCCGGAAGTGAGGTTGAACTTTTCGTCGGGGAAGAGAGGAACGAGGTGTTCGAACGGAACGCGGTCGCGCACTACGATCGGCGGAAGACCGTTGATCGAGTTTACCTTCAGCAACGGATAGTATTTCTCACCCTCGTAAGGGGGACGTATGTCGCCGGTAACGACGTCGCCAGTCTTGAGTCCGTATTCCTTGATTTGATTTTGCGCTACATAAACATCGTCGGGTGATGCGAGATAGTTGTAATCGGACGAACGCAGATAGCCGAATCCTTCGGGCTGCACTTCAAGCACGCCGCTTACGGTCAGAATCGCATCGAGATTGAACACCGGAGTCTGGCGTTGCTGCTGTTGCATCATCTGGCGCTGCTGCATGCGCTGGCGACGGGTCAGTTTATGATTTCCGTTTTCAATTGCGGCGATAGCCTGCTGCATCTGCTGCTGTTTCACTTTTTTGGGAATCTGTGAGTTAGCAGTAGGCTCGGCAATGGTTATAGGTGCGCTCGCGGTAGCTTTCTGCACCATTTCCATCTCGTGTTTCTCTTGCTCTATCTCGCGTTGGGTGCGAGGCATGAATGTCTTTCCCTTTATATTCCCGAAGAAAGAGTCGAGCCCCGGTTTGTCTTTTCTGGGTTCGAAACGGCGTTGTTTCAGTGCGGGCAATTGATTCTGCTGAAGCGGTTCTTCCTGCAACGGCTCGGGTTGTGCGGGTGATGCGGAAGTGTTTACAGGGGAATTATTGGAAAGGTCTTCGAGTTTCAGCTGTTCGGGGGCCTGCGGGGCTGTCGGTTCCGGTACGTTCGTGACTGCGACGGGATTTTTCTTCGGGCGACCGCGCTTTTTAGGCTGGGGAACAACCGGATTATCGCTGGCCGCTACTTGTTCCAAATCCGATTTAATGGCCGCCGGATTGGTTTCGGGACTTACGTTATCGGTAGAAGCCTGTTCCTCTTTTTGAGCGCGTCTGCCACGAGTGGCTTTAGGAGCTTCGGCAACTGTTACGTTGTCCTGTACTGCCGACTCGGGATTGTCTAAAGGAAGAACAGGCTGGGCCTGCGCTTTAGGTTTGCGGCCTCGTTTTTTAGGCTGCGGAGCTTCGGGTGCCTCGGTTGAAATATCGGCTGCAGTGTCGGTCGTCTGTTTTGCAGCACGCTGTTTACGAGGTTTGGGTTCGCGTTTGATGCGTGAGGTGTGTTCTTTTGCTGTTGCTATCGCCTGGTTGTCGAGGATATGGTATACGGCTTCCTCGACAGTGGCGGAAGAGCTTTTTTTCATTCCCATGGATTCTGCGAGATCCTTGAGCGTCTGCTCGTCCATGGCATATAATTCATCGATACTGTACATAAGATACCAATTGATGGTGAATGTTTCCCGAGACTCCGGATGAGCAGAAAGAATATCGAAAGAAGGAATCAAGCAATCCAAAGATTCTGCGCCGGGCACTGTTCTGCCGGGAAACCAGGCAAGATCAATTGCCTTTAACGAAAAGAAGGGGGTTGTATTTAACTGTTCTTATACGAAAACACCTATATGTATAATAATGTTTTCACATCAATATCGTACTCGAAGGTTATAGAACTCCGGTATTGATATTGGAAGTACAGTCGGGGGGAGGTTTTAGATTTTGCACTGCAAAGCTAATAAAATAATTTGGTTCCGGCAACTGTCGGTACATAGAAAAGGAGCCTGCGCGATCGCGCAGACTCCTTTTGCAGGCTCCTTAAAGCCTGTTTATGGAGATATCGGGATTATTTTACACCGAGATCTTTAAGAACAGTATCGATGTGCGCTTCGGCTTTCTTTACGATGGCTTCGTATTCAGCCTTGGAGGGCATATCTTCGCGTACTTCGACATAGAATTTGATTTTGGGTTCGGTGCCGGAGGGACGGATAGATACTTTATCGCCTGTTTCGGTGAAGAACTGGAGAACATTGGAGGTTGTGGGGAAGTTGAGCTTTGTGATTTCGCCTGAAACAAGGTCTTTGCAGTTGAGATCCGCATAATCCTTGACTTTCATAACCTTTCCACCGGCTATCGCCACAGGTGGATTCTCACGGAAATTCTTCATCATGGCTACGATTTCATCGGCTCCCGACTTGCCGGGGCGTACGACGCTGACACCGCGTTCGCGTGAGAAACCATACTCATCATATACCTCTACGAGGAGTTCGTAGAGGTTCATACCCTTGTCGGCAGCCCAAGCCGCGATTTCGCACATAAGGGAAATAGCCGATACGGAGTCTTTATCGCGAACGAAAGTCTCGGCCAGGAAACCATAGCTTTCCTCTCCGCCGCCAAGATAGCGTAGACGACCCTCTTCGTTGCGCATTACGTCGGCAATCCATTTGAAGCCGGTGTAGCAGTCAAAGCATGTAACGTTGTTTTTCTCGGCTATGCGTTTGATGGCTTCAGTGGTTACGATTGTCTTCACGCAGTATTCCTTTCCGGTCATCTTGCCGAGCTCGACGTTGCGTGTGATAAGATAGTAGATAAAAATCATACATATCTGGTTGCCGTTAACAAGCTGGTAATTACCTTGCTTGTCTCTTACGACGAGGCCCACACGGTCGGCATCGGGATCGGAGGCGAGTACGAGATCGGCACCTACTTCTTTTGCCTTGGCTATACCCATTGCCATTGCCTCGGGATTTTCAGGGTTGGGAGAAGCCACGGTCGGGAAGTCTCCGGATTGTACGTCCTGTTCAGGCACATGTATTACATTCTCGAATCCCCAAAGCTTAAGGGAATCGAACATAAGGCGTGAGCCTGTGCCATGAATCGGAGTGTAGACAATCTTCATGTCTTTGTGGCGCTTTATGGCATCGGGCGACAGGGAGAGGCCATGTATCTGCTTCAGGAATTCATCATCGATATCACGGCCGACAATCTGAATGAGATTTTTGTCGGGAGTGCGCTTGATCTGGTCTACGGAAGTTATGGCGTTGACATATGCGATAGTCTCTACATCGTGAGGTGCGATCATCTGTGCGCCGTCGCTCCAATAAGCCTTGTAGCCGTTATATTCCTTGGGGTTGTGGCTTGCAGTGACCATCACTCCGCTCTGGCATCCGAGATGGCGTATCGCGAAGCTTACCTCGGGAGTGGGGCAGCAGGAATCGAAAAGGTAAACCTTTATGCCGTTGGCCGAGAAAATATCGGCGGCGAGTTCTGCAAAGCGACGCGAGTTGTTGCGCACATCGTGGCCTACGACGACGCTAATCTGCGGTTCGGACTTGAAGCAGTCCTTAAGATAGTTTGCAAGTCCCTGGGTGGCCATACCTACGGTATAGTCGTTCATACGGTTTGTACCCGGACCCATAATTCCGCGCAGACCGCCTGTGCCGAATTCGAGATCTTTGTAAAAAGCCTCGATAAGCGGAGTTTTATCTTCGGCGTCGAGCATAGCCTTGACGGCAGAGCGGGTTTCTTCATCGTATTGCGGACCGAGCCATACCTGAGCGCGATCCTTGCAGGTTTGCAACAATGCTTCGTTATTCATATAAAATAATGTAATTGAAATTCTGGTTATGGGAAAGGCATGAACAAACGGGATGAGTCAAACGCACTCCCCGTTGCCTTTCCTAACAGGCAAATATACTCAAAAACCATAAAAAATAAAAATCCCCGATAAAAAAACGTCTTCAGCGTGTCTATGGTTGCTATAGGTAGCTGAAGTTTGACTTTATTTCACTATTTTTGCATGAAGGTTCGCCGCATACATGTCCGGGTATCACCACCCGGGTCAATATTGCGCGGTGTATCGGGATAAGGTGGTAGGGAGAATCATGAAATGAATCACCTAAACAGACTCTAAGAAGAGGTATGATACTTTCGATGACAGGTTTCGGACGCGGTGTAGCGCAGTCGGAACTCATGAAGATTACAGTAGAGGTCAAATCGCTAAATTCTAAGCAGCTTGATCTGATGATGCGTGTTCCCTCGGCGATGCGGGAACTGGAGGCTCCGTTGCGCAATCTTATGGCGCGTGATCTGGAGCGAGGGAAAGTTGAACTGTCGCTTACTGCCGAAGAGATAGGTCCCGAGTCTGCGTCGGTCGTAGACAGCGAGGTGATGTGCCGGTATCGTCAGGAAATATTGCAGGCTTCGGAAAAGCTCGGCATCGCGCCTCCGAATGATTGGTGGTCGTTGCTTCTCCGTATGCCTGAAGCAGTGAAAAGCAGTCATCGCGAGCTTACCGAAGCGGATATCGATCTTTGTTATGGAGCCGTAGGCGAAGCCATAGGCGCGCTTACTTCTTTCAGAATCGCGGAGGGAAAGAAACTTTATTCTTTCTTCGTGGAGAAAATCAAGGAGATCGGCGACCTACTGGAAGAGATCGAGCCTATGGAGCAGGAGAGGGTGCCGAAAATCAGGCTGCGTCTTGAAGAACATCTCGCCCGCCTCGATACCATAGAGTATGACCGCGGCCGTCTGGAGCAAGAGATGATTCTGTATATAGAGAAACTTGACGTAACCGAAGAGAAAACAAGGCTTCGCAGTCATCTGAGTTATTTCCTGGATACATTGGGAGCGCCCGATGGCGACAGATTGCCTTCGGGACAGGGAAAGAAACTTGGATTCATAGCCCAGGAAATGGGACGGGAGATAAACACCCTCGGGTCCAAGTCCAATCATGCGGGTATGCAGCAGACAGTAGTCCGCATGAAAGATGTTTTGGAGCAAATAAAGGAACAGGTGCTTAACGTACTGTGATATTATGGAAGAGAAGTGCAGCGACGGAAAAATAATCATATTGTCGGCCCCCTCGGGATGCGGAAAATCTACAGTAATCAAGGCTCTGCTCGAACGCCCGGGACTTAGGCTCGGTTTTTCAATATCGGCCACATCGCGGGCACCGCGTGGGGAAGAACGCAATGGGGTGGAGTATTATTTCCTGACTCCGGACGAGTTTGCTGAAAAGGTACGGCAAGGCGAGTTTGCCGAATGGGAAGAGGTATACCCCGGATGCTGTTACGGCACGTTGCTTTCCGAGATAGAGCGGATAACCAAGACCGAAGGCAAAAACATGATAATGGATATAGATGTGAAGGGTGGAGTGAATCTGAAACATAAATTCGGAGACCGGGCTGTATCCATCTTCCTGTTGCCGCCATCTCGTGAGGAGCTTGAGCGCCGTTTGCGCTCTCGGGCCACGGATTCGGAGGAGCAGATAGTGAAACGTCTGGCAAAGGCTGATTTCGAACTCGGATTCGCACCCAAGTTCGATTATGAAGTGGTGAACGACAACCTTGAAAAGGCTTTGGAAGAGGTCGCCGCGATAATAATGGATTCAAACCGGTAAGAGCTTACCGTGCGGAGACTATGGGCAAAGGGAAAAAAATAGCCGTTTTCGGAGGCACTTTCGATCCTGTGCATATAGGACATTGCATGGTTGCGTCATCAGTGATAAGGGAGGGGGTGGCCGATGAAGTGTGGATTATGGTCTCACCGCAGAATCCTTTGAAAAGAGAGAACCGCCTCTCTCCTGAGGAAGACCGGTTGGCTATGGTGCGTGCTGCCTGCAATGATACCGCAGGATTGGTGGCCTCAGATTTTGAATTCGGATTGCCCCGGCCTTCCTATACGGCGGCCACTCTCCGGGCGCTTAAGAAGCGGTGGCCAGAGAATGAATATCGTCTGCTGACGGGTAGCGACAATTGGCTGCTGTTTGGACGATGGAGAGACCCGGAGGTAATTCTGTCGCAGTTCGGCCTGATAATCTATCCACGGCCCGATATGCCGATACCCGACGGTTTCCGGCCATTGGAAGAAATGCCTCCGGATTGGGAAGAGAGGGTGGAGATGCTTCATGACATTCCTATGGCATTGATATCGTCGACATATATAAGGGAATCTGTGGCGAGAGGCGAGAGTATCCGTTTTCTTGTGCCCGAGACAGTAGAACGCTATATTTCGGAACACAGACTATATTCAGGGGTAGATTGATCGGAACAATCTGATTGATCGGAGAGACCGGCCATGTAGACATCCAGACAAATATTCTCTAAGAATTGGAAGATATATGAATCTTTTTTTCAGTAAAAAACAGAAAGGGATAGCGGAACAGCCGGGTCAGGAGCTGCTTGATGCCGTCGTGCGACGTGATGAACGCAATCGTCGGTATATAAAGTGGCTATGGACCATATTCCTAAGTTTAGGCGGAGTGATAGCCCTGTTCCTGTTGCTGATATACAACGGGGTAATAGGTTATATGCCGCCTATCGAAGAACTCGAGGATCCGCACGATAAACTTGCCTCGGTGGTATATGCCTCAGACGGTACCACGGAATTAGGGCGTTATTTTTGGGGTGCGGGCAATCGTGTCTATACCGACTACGATGCCGTTTCTCCGTATGTCATAGATGCCCTCATAGCGACCGAGGATGTTAGATTCGAGTCCCATTCAGGAATCGACTTCATGGCTTTGGGACGCACTGCTGTAAAGACCGTTCTGTTGGGCGACAAATCTTCCGGTGGAGCCTCAACCATAACCCAGCAGTTGGCCAAACAGCTTTATTCGCGGCCGAGTTCCAACATTTTACGGCGAGCTATGCAGAAGCCTATCGAGTGGATGATCGCCATAAAACTGGAGCGCTTCTATACTAAAGACGAGATAATAAACATGTATCTGAACCGTTTTGATTTCCTTAACAATGCCGTAGGAATCAAGACGGCAGCTAATGTATATTTCGGCAAGGAGCCCGGAGATCTGAAATGCGAGGAGGCTGCGATGCTGATAGGAATGCTCAAGAACCCGAGTTATTTCAATCCTCTGCGTCATGAAGAGCGCACGCGCAACCGCCGTAATGTTGTTCTTGACCAGATGGCCAAGGCGGGCAAGATTACCTATGAGGAAGCCGATTCCCTGAAGCAGCTTCCTTTGGGTCTTTCATACCACAGGGTAGACCATCGGGAGGGAGGCGCTCCTTACCTTCGCGAGGAGATACGCCACCTGATGACTGCCAAGCGTCCCAAACGTCCGAGCCGGAGCGACTATGGATCCTTGTCGGCTTATCATATAGCACTCGGCAACTATAATACCGACTCCACACAATGGGAAGAAAACCCGCTGTATGGCTGGATAGAGAAGAATCCCAAGCCGGACGGATCTCTGTATAATCTGTATACCGACGGCCTGCGCATATATTCCACAATAGATGTCAAGATGCAGGAATTTGCCGAAGAGGCGGTATGGGACTATTTAGGGGGCACACTTCAGCCGGCTTTTTTCAGTGAGAAAAAGGGATCGAGTCTCGGACCATATACTACCAATTCCCAGGAACTTTCGGCATCCGGTGTAAGGCGTCTTATAAAGAACGCGATGAAACAGACCGAGCGTTGGCGCGTGATGAAACTTGCCGGACATAGTGAAGATGAGATAGAGGCCAGTTTCCATCAGCCCTACGACATGGAGATATTCGCGTATGTAAAAAATACGAAGAGCGGAGGCTCCAAGGTGATACCGGGTACGAAGAGCGTACGCATGTCTCCGCTTGACTCACTCCTATATATGAAGAGTATATTGCGCACGGGCATGATGAGCATGGACCCGAAGACCGGCAATGTGAAGGCATACGTAGGGGGGCCTGACTTCACCTATTTCCAATATGACATGGTGTCGCGAGGGAAACGCCAGATCGGATCGACGGCCAAGCCTTTCCTTTATACCCTGGCTATGGAACAGGATTTCACACCCTGCTCGCAATTCCTGAATACACAGCCAACGTTCGGCAATTGGTCTCCACGTAACAGCGGATCGTCCCGCGTAGGCGAGATGGTAGATTTACGTTGGGCTCTAACCAACTCGAACAACTGGATATCGGCGCGCCTTACCAACGAACTTAAGCCTGTAAATCTGGCCAACAAGATGAGAATGTTCGGTATAACCGGATGGATAGAACCCACGCTTCCATTATGTCTCGGCACGGTAGACGTTCCAATACGGGAAATGGTAGGTGCCTTCTCGGCATTCTCCAATAAAGGGATCAGGGTAGACCCTGTATTTGTAACCAGGATAGAAGACAATCAGGGCAATGTATTGTATAACGTCGCACCTCACCGTACAGAAGTTACATCGGAAGATGCATATTACAAGATATTGTCGATATTGCTCAACGTCGTAGACAGCGGTACTGCGGCCTCATTGCGTTCCCGCTATGGAATTTCGGCGCAGATGGGAGGTAAGACCGGAACAACCAACTCAAATTCCGATACCTGGTTCATAGGTTTTACTCCCGATCTGGTAACCGGTGTGTGGGTAGGCGGCGAAGAACGTTATATCCACTTCAACTCGATGGCACTCGGCCAGGGAGCCCGTGCCGCGCTTCCCATTTACGGTATCTACATGCAGAAAGTATATGCTGACAGAAAACTGCCATATCGCCAGGATACCCGCTTCGAGTTTCCGGAAGGATTCTCTCCCTGCGCCGGTGAGAGTTATGCCACTCCGGCTGTCGATGAAAGTGTTAGCGAGACAGTAGAAGGAGTATTCGATTGATCTTATGTAGCAGCTGTGTCTGCTTTGTCAAATAAAAAATGACACCTTCGGGTGTCATTTTTATTTTATACTCTATGATATTATGTGTTTGAGAAGTCAACGGGGAATGAATGACGAGAGGTTCCGACCTACGAAATTTTTCAGATATTCCACGAGTTCCGGCGCATCGGTTATCTTTATGTGAGGCGCCAGTCCGAGATAGAAGCGGGCCAGCCCCTCCACAGACCTCAGTTCGGCATTGTAATACCACAGATTGTCGTCGCCACGACAAGGTGAAATGTCGTTTTTTGTTAGAGGAAATTCTTCTACAAGCAGGTTTTTCGCCATCAAGTCGAGTTCAAGCGATACCTGTATAGGTTTCGGCCCGGTAGCATGGAACGCATCTACATCGAAATCTATGTGTGAAGAGGGAAAACGCCAGGGCTCGTCGGTAATCTCCACATGCCCTATGCGCGACAGACTGAACACCTTGCTCTCATGAGCGTCGCAGTCGAATCCGAGCATAATGCCATGCTGAGGAAGTACTTTATAAGGTTCCACGAGTCTGTCGGCTACAGTGCCGCAGCCGATAGATGCGTATCCCTTTAATATCGCTCTTTTCCTTTTGAACTCGGCGTGCTGCAATTGCAGGATAATTGCCACCCGGTTATTGTCGGCTGTAAGTTTCTTCATGGCCATTTCCCGTCGTACCTTGTCGGGCATCTCGCGGCTTTCGCGGTCTACTCTCAGATATGCGACATTGTCGAGTTCCACGACACGGTAGGGATGCGGCTCGACACGTATGACGGCGACACGGTCGTCGTATGCCGAATCGATATGTATATATGTCATCACATCAAGGCCGAAGGCATGGATCAGAGGATCCTGTATATGGTATCTCGCGTATGCATCGAAGGTCTGACAGGAGAGGAATCTGAAATCGGCGTCCAGTCCTGTAACATATCCGAAATCGTCCACTCCGATATATAATGTGCCTCCAACCATCGAGTTTAAAAAGGCGCAAACAGCCCGGAACACATTCTGCGTCTGCAGGTGCTGATTGGGCTGCATGTCGTTGTCCGGAGGAAAAACGATAGAGGTCTTGAACTCGACAGTCTGGCCTTCGCTTCCGAGGTATATGCGGCTCTCGGCTTCGAGCTCAGCTTTTTCTTCGGTCTCGATGGATAGCGATCGGATTATCTCGCGCTTAATCACGCTGTCGGCCGAAGGGGTGAGTGTACCCCGGATTGAGTTGGAAGCCTGTACCATACGGGCTAACTTCGATGCAAGCGGCATGTTGTCGGCATTATCCGTAATATATTTTGCGAGTTTCGGTGAGTAGTCGGCGTTTCCATATTCCCGCAGAATATCTACAATCGCCATACGCAGACGAACCGGCTCGGAATCGGCAAATCTGGAGTCAGGATCGAGAGTGATGTCTCCGAGTGATTCATCGGCTGCGAATCTTACCAGTGCCCTGAGATATGACATTGTAAATGAGAGATAAGATTGAGTAAGATCATCGCCGAGGAAAACGGCCATAGCCATGGCGTTTGCAAGGAAACGGAAACGTTCGGCAGGGCTGAAAAGGGTCCATTGGTGCAGATAGAAGAATCGTCCGGTAAGTTTCAGGAGGGTCGGATTAAGACTGCCGGGCGTAATTCCGGAGGAGTTTTCCGTTGATACCGGAGGGGTGCTTTCCGAGAATTCCTTAACGCAATCGGAGCGTACCTCGTGGTCGATAAATTCCATTTCAGGCTCTTCGTTGTCTACGATATGAGCGTTTATCCTTCCATAAAACTCGCCATAGCAATACATGTCGACCTGTAATCTGGCAATGTCGCCTCTGCGGTAATTGGGATCGGCCGGAGTAACAATCCATACCCCGCGATCGTTCAGCCAGTTGAAATATCGTTCTGTGGTCTGTTGCAGCTTTGCGTAGAAAGGTTCGTCGGTGCCGTATTGCGAGCGGGTGTCTTCCACCTGGAATCTGATAAACTCTTTTTCGAAGGAGAACAGTCCTTTGACCGGATCGATAACCGTTACCGGCAGACGGTCGCCGGCGGCGAGATATTTGTAGAAGCAATTTGTATAATAGAAAGCCAGGGTAGGTTTCTCAAAAACTATGCGTCCTTGCAGTCGTTCGTAAGCCGGGTCGTCGGTTTCTACAAATAATGTACCTTCCGGTTCAGGAAGCGTTCCTGTTATCCTGACCGAAGTCTTGTCGCCGGCTTCGAATTTTAGTTTCCGTTTTACGGAAGATTGTTTCAGCGGTCTTCGTTGCATGGCATTGAAGTCCGATAGGAATTCTGCCATAGCAACAATGTTGTCGGCATCGCTGAGTTTTAGTTTGTCGGCGGACATTGTTGCCAGACATGAGCGGCATCCGGTATCGAGACTACGGCCGAGAGTAGCCGATTGTTCAAAATTTGCCGATTCTCCGGTGGCCGTCAGCATCAGTCCTTCGGCGTTGAGCCAGGCGCGTCCGTTGCCTTCAAGCATTCTGGAGTGAGATATCACCTCTCCGAAACGGGAATAGTTTATAATATGGTAAATGAATATTTCAGGTTGAAAATCTACAATCTTCTGAAGCGTGAATCCCGGTGATATAATCGATTTATGTATCATTGCTTTTGTAGCAAGATCGACAAGTCCGGAAGATGATTTTGGATGCAGCATGTCGAGTTCGAGCAACAATGCGATAAAAATTTCAATATGGTCAGGAATGTCGTCTGTAGTCCTGTTTCCCGGGTTTATGTCGATTGCGGTATGGAGGGCGAGACTCAATAATCTTATATTGAATACAATCCGGTCATGAGCGGGCGTTTCCTGATAAACCGGAGCATCCGATATTTCATGAAGCATATCTTTTACCCTTGCATTCAGGAGTGAAACCGTGGTATTATAGAAAGAATCGCGTGTGCCGTCTCCTCTTGATTTAATGATGTAGGATAGCAATTGGTCGAAATTGTCATCGATATATTCCTTTTTCAGATTCAACCAAAGGGGGATAGCGTCAGGTTGTTTTTTGAACATAATCATATAAATTTACAAGCATGTTGCAAAAATATAAAAATTTAATTGAGATTGTCTGAATATTATGACTGTGAATAGAAATAATTAGTTAACTTTACGAAATCAAAACTGGCTTGAGGAGTGTCGGCTTCGGCATTTGTACGAACAGTATGCCAATGACGGCTATTCCGGAGAGCGAGGATTACGGCTAACAAGTATCGTCGTGATCACTACATGAACTTAATCTAACCAAATCAATACTATCGACACTATGGAAAAAGTGCTGAAAATTAGAGATTTGACTCTGCGCGATGGGCAGCAGTCGCTTTTTGCCACACGAATGAAGCAGGAGAATATAGACAAACTGCTTCCCTTGTACCGCGATGCCCGCTTCTATATAATGGAAGTATGGGGTGGTGCGGTTCCTGACTCAGTAATGCGTTACCTGGGAGAAAGCCCGTGGGACCGTCTTCGTGCCTGCTCCAAGGCAATGAAGGGTATCTCGTTGCTTTCGGCACTTTCCCGTGGCCGTAACCTTTTCGGGTACGTCCCTTATCCCGACTATGTGCTTGAAGGTTTCTATAAAGAGGCTATCAAGAATGGTCTTAACGTTATGCGTATTTTCGACGCTCTTAACGACATAGACAATATCAAGGAGTCCATACGCATGATCAACGAGCTGGGCGGTATCCCCGATGCAGCGGTCTGCTATACAGTAGACCCGAAGGAGGAACCCAAAGCTCCCGCCAAGAAGAAAGGTTTCTTCTCCCGTCTCTTCGGGGGCGCCGATTCCGAACCGGCAGCTGCTGAAAAGATCTTTACCGATGACTATTTCGTGAATAAAGCCCGCGAGATGGAGCGTATAGGCGCTCAGATGGTAACTCTGAAAGATATGGCAGGTCTTGTAAATCCTTCCCGTATCTTCTCGCTTATGCCTAAGCTGAAACAAGCCCTGAAGGTGCCGGTTGACTTCCATACCCACTGTACGCCCGGTTATGGTCTTGCAGCGGTATTGACAGCCATTATCAAGGGTGTGGATATAGTCGATACCAACATATGGTGGTTCGGAGGCGGTTCTGCCGCACCCGCTATCGAGCTGGTATGGATATTCTGTCAGAAACTCGGCATCAAACTTGACGTAAACATGGATGCGGTAGCCAAGATACGTGCCGAACTGAAAAATGCCCGCAAGGCATTGGCCGATTTTGACCTGAACAAGGACAAATGGCCCAATGACTTCGATGAGTATTATGCAAAAATGCCGAAGGATATCGATGCCGAGTTCGACCGCGCTATCAAGGCAGCCGGCGAAGACAACGAGGTTGAACTTTTGGATGCCTGCCACAAGATCGAGGCTTATTTCGGTTTCCCGAAACCGAACGAGCTCGTCAAGAATGCGGAGGTGCCGGGCGGTATGTACTCCAACATGGTCGCAAACCTGCGCCAGCTCAAAGCCGAGGATGTTCTTGACGAAGCTATGGCTCTGATCCCGAAGGTACGTCGCGATGCAGGTCTGGTTCCTCTGGTAACTCCTACCAGCCAGATCGTAGGTTCTCAGGCCGTGGCCGTGGCTCTTGACCGTCGTAAAGGAGCACCTGATTACTCTAACAAGAACAATCAGTTCATAGCTCTTGTGAAGGGCGAATATGGCAAGACTCCGGTACCCGTTGATCCGGCATTCCGTGCTAAGATTACAGGTTCGCCCGAAGAGCGTCCTTATGATGTAAGCAACTTCCGCGAACCGGCTAATCCTGAACTGCCTGAGTTCGGTGGTGTGAAACTGGCCCAGAACGATGAAGAGTTCCTGCTTCTCGAGCTTCTTCCCGCCGTTGCCACCGGCTTCCTGAAGAACCGCCGCAAGGCAGAGTTCGAGGCCAAGGGGGCAAAAGAGGAAGCCGCAGCTCCGAAGGCTGTCCCGGCCAAGGAAGAACCGAAAGGCCCGGCTATCACCGGTCCGGTACTGAAAGCTCCGATGGGAGGTACCATCATGGAAATTCTCGTTAAACCCGGAGATCAGGTAAAGGCAGGCCAGAATGTCATCGTTTACGAAGCCATGAAGATGGAAAACGACCTGGCTTCTGACATCGCAGGTACCGTAAAGCGTATTCTCGTAAACGAGAACGATGTTATAGGTACCGACCAGCCCCTCATTGAATTCGAGTAACAATACTCTTATAGACCCAAAAACCGCAGGAGTCTTCAAGACACCTGCGGTTTTTTATGTCGGATATTATAATCGGGATTATTATAACCGTTTTTAACAGAAACAGGTGCCCCACCCGGGCACCTGTTTTGGGGGATATGTATCCCGGATGCTTGAGAAGATTACTTCTTCGTGCGGTTGCCGTAACGGCTGCGGAACTTGTCCACGCGACCGGCGGTATCGACCAGCTTCTGCTTGCCGGTGAAGAAGGGGTGGGAAGAAGAGGTGATTTCAAGCTTCACCAGGGGATATTCCTTGCCATCTACTTCGATGGTCTCACGCGATGCTACGGTAGAGCGGGTGATAAAGATTTCGTCGTTAGACATATCTTTGAAAACCACCTCGCGGTAGTTGGAAGGATGGATGTCTTTTTTCATCTTAATTTTCTGCAGTTAAATTAATTTGACTAATGTAAAAAGTTGTTGGCAGGTCGCGATCCCGCCAAATGGCCTACAAAGTTACAACAAATTTCGGAAATGACAAAATCAGATGGTTGTCGGTCGGAATTCGTCGATTATCTCGAGGACATCGGATCCGTAGCGCGTGCAGAATGATTTCCCTACGTAGGGTATTGCCAGCAGCTCGTCGGTCGTGGTCGGCAACGCGTCAGATATCAAGGCAAGCATGCGGTTATGGGCGATGGTGAAGGCCGGGATTCCCAAAGACTTGCTGACAGCGTTGCGCCATTCGGCGAGCGCGTCGTAGATTCCCGGGTTCAGCAGATCGTCGTATGTAATGCCTTCACATATTCTGCGCGGGGCTTTGGTACGAGAAGAGCGAGAACAGGTCGCCTGACCTTCTTTTTTAGATATTCCGGTCGGAGACTTGGATATTCCGGTCGATGGTTGCCTTAGGTCTGAAAGGACTACCTCGCTCCGTAGTTTATGATATAAGGCAGGGGAGAAATCCTCATTCCCAAGGGCTGAGAAAATGTATAGCGCTTCTTTTAGTGCGTCGCTCAATTCTTTTCTCTTTTCCGACAGCTTTTTTGACAATGCTTTCGACGTGTGGGTAACAGGTGTGTCGGCAATCAGTCCGGTGAGTGGTGAAAGTTGCTTGCTGAAATAAGCCGATGCCTCGCGGACACGCTTGGCGACAGCCCTGCATGCATCCTGTCCGGGGTCGGCGGTAGCCAACGACCGATATTGTAATGCGAAACGTGAAGCCACTGCCGAAAGAGGAGCCAGTATCTCTTCTGCAAAACGATTGTGCCGGTCGGCGATTCCGGGTTGTGTTTTGCAGAACGCCTCCGCTACCACGCGGTAATACTCACTGTGAGCGTCATTCAAGGCTGACAGTGCGAATAGGTTGTCGAGACACTCAAGTGCATAATTGAAAGTAAGATACTTAAGTTCGTCATTGGAAAGCGGATTGGCGGCGCATGTATTGAGAAAATCGTTTACCCGTCCGTCGGAAATCACCGCATTGTATCCGATGGGAGAGTCGAGCACGAGTCCATCAAGTGTGCGACAGCGCGAAAGTGCCACGTAGGCATGGCCGTGGGCAAAGGAGCGCGACACGTCGATAACAGCATTGTCGAAAGTAAGTCCCTGGCTTTTATGAACGGTAACCGCCCATGCCAGTCTGAGAGGAATCTGCGAGAAAGAACCTTCGCGCACCTCTTTTATCTCGCCGCTGTCGGCCTCAACCTCATACCGGTTGTTCAACCATTCTTCGGCGGTTACATCTATGGGAAACTCCGATTCCGGCACCTTCACATATACATGCTCGTCTGACAGGTCTACAACGCGGCCCATCATTCCGTTGTAATACTTCTTCTCGCCTGAAGGGTCGTTCTTGATAAACATCACCTGGGCTCCCTGTTTCAGGACCAGACGGTCGTCGGCCGGGAAAGATGTTTCGGGAAATTTTCCTTTTACCGACGCGCTGTAGGTAAAGGATGGAGAGTCCAGCAGCCCGAGCTGGTGCGAATTTATATCCCTTGCCGTGGCGTTGTGGGTAGTGAGCCTTATGTAGTCAGTTCCTTCGGGAGGTACGAAACCGGGAATGTATCTGGAATTGAGAGCACGGAGGGTACTCTCTTTGGGTGCTCCCGTGCGTATGTCGTTCAGTAGCGACAGAAAGGCGGTATCGGTCTGCCGGTACACCATGTCAAGCTCCACGCATTTCATCGGTACGGCCGACAGGGCGGTAGAATCGAAAAAATAGGGAGAATTGTAGAAAGGCCTGAGCATTTCGGCTTCGTCATCTTTCACTACCGGAGGCAGCTGTTGCAGGTCGCCGATAAGCAGCATCTGTACACCTCCGAAAGGAAGTGGCGAACGGCGTATGCGTTTCAGAGCATCGTCTACGGCATCGAGCAGGTCGGATCGTACCATACTTATCTCATCTATGACAACAAGGTCGAGACTCCTGATCAGAGCCACCTTGGATTTACCTATGCGGTAACGGGCGGAGTCGGCGCGTCTGGCACCCGGAATGAAAGGACCGAACGGCAGCTGAAAAAAGGAATGGATCGTAACGCCGCCGGCGTTAATGGCAGCTATACCGGTAGGAGCGAGTACTACGAGACGTTTACGTGAGTTCTCGACGAGCGACCGCAGGAAAGTGGTTTTGCCGGTTCCGGCTTTACCGGTAAGGTATAGGGAACAACCTGTGTTTTCAATAAGTTCCCATGCCAGTTTTAGTTTCGGATTGTCTGAAATAGTATTGTATTCCACTTGATATTAGCAGAGGTGTATAATTGGATGCTGATTATAGGCAAAGATAGGGAAGATTTTTGTAATTTTGCAAAATGTTTCCGACAAGATGGCGAAAACACTCTCTTAATCTCGATAACAGGAAGCCCTATAATATAATCAAATATACAGATAAGTTAATACAGTAATAACTCTCTTCGTAAAAGAATTCTAAGGTTTATGGATTGGTTTATAGAACTGCTCTCTCCCGGAAACACGTCGCTCGCGGCCTCGATTCTGTTATACGCCTTCGTGATTTTCGCCGGCATATATCTTGGCAAGGTCAAGATAATGGGTGTTTCTCTGGGCGTTACCTTTGTGCTTTTCGTAGGTATCCTGCTCGGACATCTGGGGTATGAGGTAAACGGCGACACACTGCATTTCCTAAGGGAGTTCGGACTCATACTATTTATTTTCTCGATAGGTATGCAGGTCGGCCCCGGTTTCTTCTCCTCTTTCAAGGAGGGAGGAATACGCATGAATATGCTGGCTATGATCGGAATAGGACTTAACGTAGCCATAACGATCGCTATCTACTATCTGCAAGGTGGTGCGTCGGGCGATACCTCGATAGCGCAGCTGGTAGGCATAATGAGCGGAGCTGTTACCAATACCCCCGGTCTTGGCGCGGCTCAGCAGACTGTGTTGCAGGTCGATCCTCAGTCTTATGATATTTCGCAGCAGATGTCTATGGGATATGCGGCCGCATATCCTCTCGGAGTAATCGGTATTATAATCACCATGCTGATAATAAGGAAGTTCTTTGGTGTGGACGTAGATCAGGAGATAAGAGAAATAGAAGAGGAAAAAACAGACTCTCAGCTTGCTCCGCATCTTGTGACGTTCAGGATAACCAACGAACTTATGGCCGGACTTACCATATCGAAGATACATACGGTCATATCGTGCAACTTTGTAATATCGCGAATCGAGAAGCCTGATGGAACCATTGTGATTCCCAATTCGCAGTCGACATTGGAAATCAACGATCTTGTGCTTGTGGTGTGCTCGGTACAGGACGAGGAGGTTTTCCACCGTTTCCTCGGTCCGGCGGTAGATAAGCAGTGGGAAATGGCCCAGGGTCCTGTGGTTTCGCGCCGTATAGTGGTAACCAAGACCGAATACAACGGAGTGAAACTTGGGTCCATGCGTCTGCGTATGGGTTATAAATTGAATGTAACACGCATAAACCGCGCCGGGATGGATCTTTTGGCAACTCCGAGCCTTCGCCTGCAGATGGGAGACCGTCTTACAGTTGTGGGTAAGGAGGCAGACATAAACCGCCTGGCTGAAAAACTCGGCAACTCCATGCGCCGTCTTAACGAACCCAACCTGATAACCATGTTCATAGGTATCTTCCTCGGAATAATAGTAGGCAGCATACCTTTGCAGTTCCCGGGTATGTCGGTGCCGATGAAACTCGGTCTCGCCGGTGGTCCGTTGGTAGTGGCCATCCTGATATCGGCATACGGTACCAAATTCCATCTGGTTACCTATACCAGTTCGGCGGCCAACCTATTGCTTCGCGAGATAGGTATCTGCCTCTTCCTCGCCTCTGTAGGTATAGCGGCAGGAAAAGATTTCGCAGCCACCGTCTTCAACGTACGCGGCGCCATCTGGGTCGGTTATGGTTTTATAATAACAGTGTTCCCGCTGATAATAGTCGGAATATTGGCACGTTGGAAATATAAGATGAACTATCTGACCATAATGGGTATGATGAGCGGCAACTATACCGACCCACCGGCACTTGCCTATGCCAATAAAGTGGCTAATAATGACTCGCCGGCCGTGGCCTATTCTACGGTTTATCCTCTCACTATGTTCATGCGCGTCATCATGGCCCAGATAGTGATACTTTGCTTTATGTAAAGAAACAATGAAAATACCTCTCGCTCTGAAAATATCTATGTTTGCGGCGCCCCTGATAGCAGCGGGCGCCGCGGACGCATTGTCGCAGTCTGTGCCCAAGGCGATGAAAACCCCGGGCGGTCAGTCAAAGAACGATACGTTACCCAAGCCCAAGCCGAGTGCATGGACACTGACCACACCGTTAGGATTTCACGAAGAGTCCACCATCGACACTCTACAGTACAACTATCAGCGCCAGACAATACCGTCTATGGTCTCGGATGCGTATGCCTGCACCTCCAACATGGGTGGCGAGGGTATAAACCTTATATATTTCGAACGTCCTTCTCGTGGCGATTTCTTTTTTGCCGACGCGCTCTCACCCTGGGTGCCATCCATAAGAAAACAGAAATTTTACAACGTCTATACCCCCATGACGTTGGTAAGCTATAATTATGGCGGCGGTTCCGATACGCATCAGGATCGTGTGAAAGGAGAGTTCGCCGGGAACGTGAACCGCAATATCGGCATAGGAGCCTTTGCCGACTATATCCATTCCAAGGGTTGCTATGCCAATCTCGCGGTAAAGAATTTTTCGTTCGGCGGCACAGTCTATTATACCGGCAGCCGTTACGAGATGCAAGCCATGTATCAGCAGTACAATTCGCTGAACCGTGAGAACGGAGGCATAACGGACCCTGGTTACATAATAGACCCGGCCGCACTTCAGGGTGGAGTGAGCAAGATAGAAACCACAAGCATACCTGTGAGACTTTCCAATGCCTTTAACCGTCTTACAGGCGCGCGGCTTTTCACTACCCATGCCTATAAGTTGGGATATTGGCATGATGTGGAAGTGAACGACACCCTCGTCAGGCCGGAATTCGTGGCCCATACCAAGATCCTGTATTCATTCGAATATACACACGACCGCCACGCTTTCCGCGATTTCTCGGCCACCGAGACTCAGGATTTCTGGGGGCATTCCTATCTTAATCCGGAATATACTTCGGATGTCACCACCCTCGACACTTATACCAACACCATAGGTGTCTCGATGATAGAGGGATTTCAGAAGTGGGCCAAGTTCGGAATAGGAGCTTACGCCAGCGTTGATCACCGCCGTTATTCGCTTCCTTCGGCCACCGACCCGCAATATGCCTGGCCGGCCGGAGCTGACGGATTGACCCCGCTTCCGGCCGACATACAGAATATACCGCGACATGACGAGACCATATTATGGGTAGGAGGACGATTGGAGAAGACCCGAGGTTCGATATTGAGATATGATGCCGACGCGCGGTTCGGCCTTTCGGGCGACTATGCCGGCGATATGGATATAAAAGGTGGAATCACAACCCGTATACCTCTCTGGCGCGACACGTTGAGCGTTTCGGCACGAGGTCATTTCAAGAATGCGACTCCTTCCTGGCTGTTACAGCATTATGTATCGAACCACTTCGCATGGAGCAATAATTTTTCGCGCACCAATTCTTTCAGGGTCGGGGGTACCGTAAGCTATCCTAAAAGCGGCACGACCATCAGCGCCGGTTTCGAGAATATACGCAACCTGATTTATTTCAACGACAAGTCGTTGCCCGCTCAGGCGGGAAGTCCGGTGAGCCTTTTCACCGCGTCGATAGACCAGCGTCTGAATCTGGGCATACTGCATTGGGACAACAGAATAACATATCAGGAGACATCCGACTCGCGTGTGTTGCCGTTGCCCAAGCTGTCGGTCTACTCCAACCTATATCTGCAGTTTACCGCCTTTCGGGTGTTGCATCTGCAGATAGGCGCCGATTGCGATTACTATACCCAGTATTGCGGTTTGGCCTATCAGCCTGCCTTGATGACTTTCCACACCCAGCAGCACACCAACCTCGGCGACTACGCATTCTGTAACGCCTATATCAACGCGAAGCTTTACCAGGCGCGATTCTATGTGATGGTATCTCACGTAAACCAGGGCTGGTTCGGTAACAATTATTTTTCGCTGCCCGGTTATCCGGCCAATCCACGCAGAATAATGCTGGGGCTGTCGGTTGATTTCGCTAATTGAGGTTTTTAGGGGCTGTAGGGTCATTAAGGTCTTTAGGGACCAATGACAAGTGTCTAATGACTAATGACTGATGACTAATGACTGATGACTAATGACTGATGACTGATATTCCATGAGCTTAAGACGTTTTCAGGCCAAGGGGAACAAGCAGATAGCGCTTTATGTGTTGTTGCTGATACTTGTGTTTATTATGGCAGGGCTGTTGCGTAACTGCAGGGGGCCGCACACTCTTCCCCCTGTGGAACGAGGGTTCTCGGAAGGAGATACCCTTGACGTGGCTGTAGTTTACGGCCCCGGGAGTTATGCGCTGAGCGGCGACACACTCACCGGAGCCAACTATCGGTTACTGACCTATATGAGGGATTCCTTGGGATGGCCGTTGCGTTTGTGGCCCGTGGTGTCTGCCGCGGAGACCTTGCCTGCTCTGGAGTCCGGTCAATATGACATATTGGCTTCGCTTCCTTCCGACAATAATCTTAAGACGCGGGTTTTGACCACCGATGAGGTGTGGCTCGACAAATTGGTGTTGGTTCAGCGTCCGCCAAAGGGTGATGAGAAGCCGGTAACGTCAGCACTTGATCTTGCCGGCGACACGGTGCATGTGGAAAAAGGGTCGGCGGCCGAACGCAGACTGCATAATCTGATGCGTGAGATTGGAGATACCATTTATATTGCGGCCGAAGAAAATACCGGTGAAGAATACCTGGCGATGCGTACGGCTACGGGGCAGTACCGTTATTCGGTTATAAACGAGATAACTGCACGCATGTTGAAAAACGGCCGCTATCCCGATTTGAATATAGAGACGCCCGTAGCGTTCACCCAGTTTCAGGTATGGGCGGTCAGAAGAAACGATACCGAGCTTTTGAAGAGGCTTAATGCTGTCATTAGTCGTTAGTCATTAGTCATTAGTCATTAGTCATTGGTCAATAGTCGGTAGTCATTAGTAATTGGAGACTGTACCGACTAATGACAAATGACTAATTATTGTCCGCTTACGATGCGGCTGTCCGATTTCGGACAGCCGCATCGTTTTGTATATATCTTGTTATCAGTGATATGCTGTTTTGGCATGGTCGTTGTAACTCTTTTGGCAGCGGTGGTAATTGGCCGTTTGCGAACAGAAATATAATTTGATAGAAAAGATACGAGATGGATATTGAAATACCTGCATCTGAAAGAAAGAAGACACTCTATAAACGCATCGCCATTTGGGTCGGCTGTTCGTTGGTAGCGCTCGCGGCAATCGCGGTGGTGTGGTGGTTGGCCATACCGAGTGTGAAGCGGTCTGACCTTATCATCAGTCGGGCCGAGCGAGGAGATGTGGAGAGTTCGGTGAGCGTAACCGGTCATGTAGTGCCGGCTACGGAGGTGATTGTCTCGTCGCCTGTGGCATCGAGTATTGTGGAAGTTTATTGTCGCGAAGGCGACAGTGTGATGGCCGGCACACCGTTGCTGCGCCTCGACCTTCAGAGTACCGAGGTGAAATACCAGCAGATAAGTGACGAGTTAGCCATGAAACGGAACGAGATAGAGCAGTCGCGGCTGAACAGCCATACGAAGCTGACTGATCTGGAGATGCGCATCAAGACCCGGCAGATGGCCGCAGACCAGTTGAAGGCCCAGGTGGAGAATGAAAAGAGACTCGACAGCGTAGGGAGCGGTACCGGGGAACGGATACGTCAGGCGGAATTGGCATACCGCACGGCTTGCATGGAGATAGAGCAGATGCGCAGACAGCTTGCCAACGAACGCCGGGTAGAAGCTGCTGCGGCCCGTAGCAAACAGCTTGAAGGTGATATTTGTCTCCGCAACCTTCAGGAGGCGGCTCGCACGCTCGATGACGCGAAGCTTTGCGCGCCAATTTCCGGTATAGTAACATTCATCAACCAGTCGATCGGGGGAAGTGTCGGTGCCGGTGAGAAAGTGGCATTGGTATCTGACCTGAGCCGATTCAAAGTGGCGGCCGAGGTTGGGGAAAGCCAGAGCGACAAAGTGAATGTCGGAGCTCCGGTAAGACTGCGCATAGGGAAAAAAGATTACAATGGTCATGTGAGCAATCTTAATGCCAAATCCAATTCCGGTGTGGTGCCCTTCACGATAGTGCTTGAGGAACCGGATGCCGGACTTCGTTCCGGACTTACGGCCCGAGGCAATGTGGTCTATGACCTCAAAGAGAATGTTGTCAGAATCCCTTACGGCTCCTATTATGCCGGTCCCGGTCCCTATCGTATGTTCGTGGTAAAAGATGGAGACACGCTTGAAAGGCGCGATGTGATGTTGGGGGACGTCTCGGCCGAATGGGTAGAGGTAAAGTCGGGGATAGAGCCGGGGGAAGAGGTAGTCATATCAGGCGACAGCAATATAAAGACGAAACAAAAAATAAAATTAAGATAACAGGAGATATATGGAGATAATAAAAATTGAGGAACTGCGGAAATGTTACCGTACGTCGGAAATCGAGACCATAGCTCTCGACAATGTGAATATCAATGTGGAGAAAGGGGAGTTCGTGAGTGTGATGGGGCCTTCCGGATGCGGCAAATCGACATTGCTCAACATAATAGGGCTGCTTGACAAACCTACTTCGGGAAGGGTTATGCTCGAAGGTGAAAATGTGGAAGGCCGCAGCGACTCGTGGATGTCGGAATTTCGTAACCGCCATATAGGATTTGTGTTCCAGAGCTTCCATCTGATACCATCGTTGAATGTGATGGATAACGTGGCTCTTCCTTTGGGTTACCGTCGGCATGAAAACGGTAAGGTGGCTAAAGAAAGGGTTAAGGAAGTGCTTGAAGAACTTGGGATGGGACACAGGTTGCGCCATATGCCGGCCCAGCTGTCGGGCGGTCAGTGTCAGCGTGTGGCCATAGCCCGCGCCATAGTGGGTAATCCCGACATAATACTTGCCGACGAGCCGACAGGTAATCTTGACTCGAAGATGGGTGGCGAGGTTATGGAGCTTCTTCTCAAACTTAACCGTGAAGAGGGCAAGACGATAATGATGGTAACCCACAACGAAGCGCAGGCTTTGCTAACCGACAGAATAATAAGGTTCTTCGATGGCAGACAGGTTGAGTAATCTTTACGTTGTGAGTTGTAAGTTGTGAGTTGTAAGTTTTTAGTCATTGTTTGTTTTTATGAGACTTTTCAAACAGGTTTTATACGATATAGGGGAGCAGCCGTTGGTCAGCTGGATAGGGGTCGGAGGAACCGCCTTAGCTATTTTTCTTGTGATGGTTGTCTATATGCTGAACGGCATAACCGGCGTGGAGGCGGCTCCGGAGTTGAACCGTTCGCGTATGTATTATGGAGCCGGATTCCATGTGTCACATGATAAAGGTGATGCATCCTCATCGCTCAGTTATGAATATGCCCGGGAGATTTACGCGAATCTTCCCGGGATAGAGAATGTAAGCTACACCACTTCCTGGAATAACCCGAAAGATTTCCAGTATGGCAATAAAGAGGCGGTGTCAGCCAGGGTGATGGGGACGGACAATAAATTCTGGGAGATATATGATTTTGAATTCTCCGAGGGACAGGGATTCGATAAATCCGACTTCGAGTCGGGACTTCGCAAGGTTGTCATCACCCGTGCGCTTGCCGATCGTTTCTTCAGCAAGGGAGAAGAGGTTGTGGGTAAGACCGTCATGCTTGACATGGTGCCATATACCATTGCAGGCGTAGTAGACAATGTGAATCCTCTGCTTGAGCAGACTTACGCGCAGGTGTTTTATCCCTTTACCGCAACTGGTGCTGATAAAAGTAATAAGGGGGATATGCCGTTTTTCGGAGCAATAAAGGCGCATCTGCTTTCCAAACCGGATGTGGATGAAAACAAACTGCGTGCCGAGGTGGAACACCGTTACAAAGTGATAAACACGAGGCTGAAAAAAGATAAGATGGAAGCGATCTATCATATGCAGCCATATTCGGCCAGAATCATGGCCGAGGGAGACTTCGGTACCAACACAACTCCCGATATCGGTGGCACACGCACACGCGACATCATAGTCTATCTGATGCTGTTGCTACTGCCGGCCATCAATCTGAGCACCATGACCAGGAGCCGTATGCGCCGCCGTATAAGCGAAATAGGGCTGAGAAGGGCTTTCGGAGCACGCAAAATAGACATAATAGGCCAGATGTTGGCCGAGAATATGGTGGTAACGCTCGCCGGAGGAATCATCGGTCTTATATTGAGTCTTGTGTTTGCGGCTACGGCAAGCCAGTATTTCGCAATAATGGTATCTCAATGGGACATGGACACCATACAGATGTCGACAGCACCGACCTTAAGCATGTTGTTCAACTGGACGACATTCCTTTTCGCCATTCTGTTCTGTCTGATACTTAACCTGATGAGCGCGGGTATCCCGGCGTGGATAGCCTCGCGCGAGAACCCTGCGCTGGCATTGAGCAGTCGTGGCAAATAAAGAGAGGAGGAAAGATGAAAAGAAATTTATTGAAACAGATAAGGAACGAGTGGAAAGAAAACATCTGGCTATGTATCGAGATGGTGATAGTCAGTGTTGTGGTATGGGGCATATTGGTATCGATGATAGCGTCGGTATACGGTATTTTCACTCCGCGCGGCTTCAAGTATGACGATGTTTATGTGGCCAATATTAAATATGTACCGCGCGACAGCCCTCAGTTCATAGAGCCGACCGATACTTCGACCGCGGGCCAATACCGTTTTTATGCCGATGACGTGCGTCTGCTTTTGGCACGACTGCGTGAAAAACCATATATAGAGGCTGTGGCATTAGGCTGCAACGGCATGCCCTACAACTTCAGTTTCTATGGTACGACATGTATTGAGGAAGGATCTACCGACAGTATCCAGTATCATGCCAACCGTCGTTCGGTCAGTCCGGACATGGCCTTGATACTCCGGTATGAATCTCTCGACGGCAAAAGCCATAATGATATGCGTGATGCCCTGGCGAGAGGCGAGGTGATAATTTCGGCAAACGAATATTATGAAAACGAAGGCCGCGACCCGCGCGATCTTGTAGGAAAAATGGTGGTGCAGTATGGCTATGACGGCACTTCTTCCTTAAGGGTAGGCGGTGGCTTGATACAACCGGTAAAACGTTCGGATTACGAACCTTCCTCGTCTGGTACAATATTGATGCCGATAGATGAAAGCAACGACAACGATGTGATAGGCAACCTGCAGCAAATCGCCATTAAGGTAAAACCGGGAATGGGAGGTAAACTGGAAGAAGAGTTCCGGAATGACCCCTCGCTCTCGCGACAGCGTAATCTTCTTGTACGCGACCTGAGACCTCTTTCGAGAGACCGCAGTATCGTACAGTGGACATCGAACGTGAGGTTGCGTCAATATGGAATGTCGATATTTTTCCTTCTCTTCATAGTGTTTCTCGGGCAGTTGGGTACACTCCGTTATCGCGTAGAGCAGCGGGTAGGGGAGATTGCCATAAGGAAAGTGGCCGGAGCGACTTCGTCCGATATTTTCCGCCGTTTCATAGGGGAATCCATGATTCTTGTGTGTATTTCATCCTTGGTGGCCTGGATAATAGAGGTTATAGTGGTCAAGACAGATCTGCTTAACATAGTTTCGGACGACGGATGGACCGGCATCATGCTGGTAATATACTGCGCATTGGCGGTATTGTTACTGTTGATAATCTCGGTCATCACCGGGGTCTGGATTCCGGCAAGGCAAGCGATGAAGATAGAGCCGGCAATAGCTCTTAAGAATGAATGATGAGACAGTTTTTTCAATTTTTGAAGCAAGCGGTCGCCGTGGTAGCGGCGGCCGCATATATTCCGATGGTATCGGCGGAAAGCAACGTGCCCCGGACTTTGACTCTGGACGAGGCCATAACCATAGCCCGCACCAACAGCGTGGATGCTGCAGTGGCCCTCGATGAGCTCAAGAGCGCCTATTGGGAATACCGTACCTATCGGGCCGATCTGCTTCCGGAGCTGTCGTTTCGTGGCACCGTACCCTCCTATCGCAAGCAGTATGGAACCTATATGAATTCCGACGGTTCCTACACATTCGTTCCCAACGATTACATACAGATGAACGGCGAGCTGGGGGTGAAGCAGAACATATGGTTCACCGGCGGTACATTGTCTCTTATAACTTCGCTTGATTTTCTGCGTCAGCTGAGCGGCACGCAGTATAACCGTTTCATGTCGGTTCCGGTGGCTCTCACTCTTGAGCAGCCGTTGTTCGGAACCAACCATACGAAGTGGAACCGCAAAATAGAGCCGGTGAGGTATAAGGAGGCGAAGGCCGCGTTCATGAGTGCCACGGAGAATGTGGCGATATCGGTGATAAATCTCTATTTCTCTCTGCTAATGGCACGCGAGAATCTGCATATAGCTATGCAGAATCAGGAGAATGCCGTCAAATTATATGAGGTAGCGGTCGAGAAGAGAAGCATGGGGCAGATAAGCAAGAACGACCTTCTGCAGATGGAACTGAATCTGCTTGAGGCGCGGTCGTACAAAACCGACTGCGAGAGCGGCTGGCGCAACGCCATGTTCCAGTTGGTGGCCTTCCTGGACCTTCCTGAAGACACCGTAATCGAGCCGGTGGTGCCCACCGAGATACCGGATGCGGAGATAGGTTACCGCGAGGCGTATGACAAAGCTCTCGCCAACAACAGTTTCGCTCAAAACCAGCTCAGACGGCAGCTTGAGGCCCAATATGCCATAGCAAAGGCGAAGGGGGATATGCGTCAGATAAACCTGTTCGCCCAGATTGGATTTACCGGAACATCCCACAATGTGGCCCGCTCTTACAGCGGACTCAGAGACAATCAGGTTGTGGAAATAGGGTTCGAGATACCATTGGTGGACTGGGGCAAGAGACGAGGACGCGTAAAGGTAGCGGAAAGCAACAGCAAAGTTACCGAGAGTAAACTGCGTCAGGAAGCCATGACCTTTTCTCAAGACCTTTTCATGCTCGTGGAACGTTACAGCAACCAACGGCAGCAACTGCAGATTTCCGCCAAGTCCGACACCATAGCTGCAAAGCGATACGACACCAATGTGCAGACTTATCTTATAGGACAGCTGTCGACACTTGACCTTAACGACTCGCAGGTGAAAAAAGATGAGGCCAGACGCGGATATGTGAACGAACTGTTCAAATACTGGCTTTATTATTACCAGATCAGGAGTCTCACGTTGTGGGATTTCGCGACCGACCAGGGTATAGAGGCGGATATCGATGCAATATGTAAATAGGAGTCATTTTGATAAAAATCACTATATTTGTGTATGATTCTGATTGTAGATGACGACCGCACGGTGCGGCTGACCATAGGACTGGTATTGAAGAAAGCCGGCTACGAGGTGGAGTACGCTTCGAATCCCGACGAAGCGTTACCGTTCTTCAGGGCCGGCACGCCATCGGCTGTTATAATGGACATGAACTACACCCGTACCACGGATGGGAGCGAGGGTCTGCACCTGTTGCGTCAGGCAAAGATATTCATGCCTGAAGTGCCGGTGATACTCATAACCGCCTGGGGCAGCATAGATCTTGCGGTAGCGGGAATGCGAGCCGGAGCGTTCGACTTCATAACCAAACCCTGGGACAACCGCATGTTGCTGCAGAGCGTCAGGACCGCGCTTGAACTGAGTGGCGATGACCGCGACACCGTCCGCGACGACAGTTTTGACCGCAGCGGAATAATAGGAAACAGCCCAGGGTTGAAAGATGTGTTGCGCAAGGCGGCCAAGGTGGCCGATACCGATGCCCCGGTATTGATATTGGGAGAGAACGGCACCGGCAAAGAGCTGATAGCGCAAGCTATACATCGCAACAGTCGCCGTAATCATAACCCGTTTGTGATGGTAAATTTGGGTGGAGTACCCGAATCATTGTTCGAAAGCGAGATGTTCGGCCACGTCAAAGGGGCTTTCACCGGAGCCGTGGCAGACCGGAAAGGACGTTTCGAAATGGCTGATAAAGGTACTATATTTCTCGATGAAATCGGGGAAATGACTTCAGCCTCGCAAGTAAAGTTGCTGAGGGTATTGCAACAGCATACATTTGAAGCTCTTGGAGACAGCCGTCCCAGGAAAGTCGATATAAGAATAGTCTGCGCTACAAACGCTGACTTAGGCAAAATGGTGCGGGAAGGCAGTTTTCGCGAGGACCTCTTTTACCGTATAAATCTTGTAACGCTCCATCTGCCCCCTCTGCGCGAGAGAAGAGAGGATATAGCTCCTTTAGCCAGACATTTTCTTGAAGAGGCCGCCGGGCATCATCGTCTCAGAGCGGAGCTTACTCCCGCTGCACTCAGGCGACTGGAGGGTTATTCCTTTCCCGGAAATATCAGACAGCTGAAAAATATGGTGGAGCGGGCACTCATAGTATCCGGCGGTGGAACCATAGGCGCCGAACAGTTCAGCGAAGCGGAAGGGTTGGCAGAGAATGACTTCTCCGCCGGAAGCCATGACGATGCGAAGATTCCTGCCGGTATGACACTGGCTGACCTTGAAAAGAAAGCGATCGAAGAGGCGATAGAACGTTGTGGCGGCAATCTGAGTCAGGCCGCCGCAATGTTAGGTATAACCCGTCAGACCTTGTATCGACGTATGGAAAAATATAATCATAAATTAATTCGCTCGTTGAAGGATTTATGACCTGGAAAATATGGCTTATAGTGGCGATGGCTGCGATTGTATTGACAGCCGTCGTCTGGTTGTATATCGCCGTGGTGAAGCCGGCGAATACAGCACGTATGGGTATGGAACTGCTTTCGGCACAGGATACCAACAGCAGGTTGCGCAAAACAGGAAATCCATATGCCGATCGTGTCGCCGGTCTCTTCAACACCCTGATGGAGAGACTTCACGAGCAGATGATACATAATCGTGAGCAAGACCGGTTGCTTTCCCAATTGCTTTCGGTATCTCCGACCGGTGTCGCCATGATGGATCTTGACGGACGTATATCCGAGGTAAATCCGACATTCAGGCATCTTTTGGGATTACGAAGCGAGAATCCGATAGGGAAACGCCTTGATGAACTTCCCGGAGAACTTGCGGCGGCACTGGTCGCAGCTCCCAAAGGGGAGAGTACTATCCGTATGACCGAAACCGAGATATACCGCTGCCACCGGTTGTCGTTTCTTGACCGGGGGTTCAATCGTCCGTTCATACTGCTCGACAATATGACGGAAGAGGTAAAAAGGATAGAGCAGGGTGCCTATGCCAAGGTTATACGTGTGGTAGCCCACGAGGTGAACAATTCGCTTGGCGGGGTAGGATCTTTACTTGAGACTCTCCATAGCATACATGCCGAAGATCCCGCATTGAGCGAGGTGATAGAAAGCGGTCTCGAACGCTGTAGATCACTTGGACTGTTCGTAAATTCGTATGCCGATGTAGTGCGGTTGCCCGATCCATTCAAAGAGACGGTAGACCTTAATGAAGAAATGAGGCGGTTACACACTTTTCTGCAGAGTATAGCCGGAAATCGCGCAGGTGTCGAACTGTCGCTCGCTGACACTCGTCTTGCAGTAAAGATAGATAAGGTACAGATGGAGAGAGTGCTGGTAAACATAGTGAAAAACGCGGCGGAGTCAATGCCCGATGGCAGGGAAGGGCGGATAACGATAATTACAGCGCGCGAGAAAGGCGTTACAAGACTATCGATAGAGAACAACGGGCTACCCATAGGGAAAGATAACGCCATGTCGCTGTTCACTCCCTTCTATACCACTAAACCGGGAGGGAAAGGAATAGGACTCACTCTTGTTTCTGAAATATTGCGCCGGCATGGATGCGCTTATTCGTTGAGAAGCGACGATGAGGGTAAAACCACCTTCAGAATAGAGTTCAGGTAACTAAATGGAACCATCCGTGCAGGTATATGATAAAGAGTGAGGTATTGGCAAAGAAAATGTCCTGATTTTTTTAATACCGGATGAGGTAAGGTAAAAGATTTATTTCTATTTTTGCAAACAAGACAACGCCTGACCGACAATGTACCGCAAATCCTCCGGAAACGTATGTCCGGGAAGGGGTCGCCGTTAATAAAAACACATTAAGTTGCCGTTAAAAAAGCACATTAAAGGACTTTAAATCTGAATATCATGTATAACGATTTCAAGAAACACCTTACCAAGGAACTCCGGGATATAAAGGAGGCCGGTCTGTACAAGAACGAACGTATAATCACCACTCCGCAGAGTTCGGCCATAGGTGTCGAGAACACTCCCGGAGAAGTGCTGAACTTCTGTGCCAACAATTATCTGGGTCTCGCCGACAATAGCCGGCTGATAGATGCCGCTGCCAAAGCCATGAAAGAGCGTGGCTACGGTATGTCGTCGGTGCGTTTTATCTGCGGTACCCAGGATCTGCACAAAGAACTTGAAAAAGCGATATCCGACTACTTCAAGACTGAAGACACCATACTTTACGCCGCCTGCTTCGATGCCAACGGCGGACTTTTCGAGCCACTCTTCACCGAAGAAGACGCCATAGTCTCGGACTCGTTGAACCATGCCTCGATAATCGACGGCGTGCGCCTCTGCAAGGCACGCCGCTATCGTTATGCCAACGCCGATATGGCCGATCTCGAGGCCAAGCTGAAAGAGGCTAAGGACGGAGGTGCCCGTCATATCATCATCGCTACTGACGGCGTATTCTCGATGGACGGAAACGTCGCGCCGATGGACAAGATATGTGAACTCGCGGATAAATATGGCGCGCTGGTAATGGTCGACGAATCGCATTCGGCCGGTGTGGTAGGCCCGACAGGTCATGGCGTGGCCGAACAATTCGACTGCTATGGCAAGATCGACATCTTTACAGGTACTTTGGGCAAGGCGTTCGGCGGAGCCATGGGTGGGTTCACTACCGGCCCGAAAGAGGTTATCGACATGTTGCGTCAGCGTTCCCGTCCTTACCTCTTCTCCAACTCGGTAGCGCCTTCGATCGTAGGAGCCAGCCTTGAGATGTTCAAGATGCTGAAAGAGAACGACGACCTGCATACCAAACTTATGGAAAACGTGGCATATTTCCGCGACCGTATGCTCGATGCCGGATTTGATATCAAGCCCACCCAGAGCGCTATCTGCGCCGTGATGCTTTACGATGCGAAGCTCTCTCAGGAATTCGCTGCCGAGATGCAGAAAGAGGGTATATATGTTACCGGTTTCTATTATCCGGTGGTACCCAAAGGTCAGGCGCGTATACGCGTTCAACTTTCGGCGGCCCATGATCGTGAGCAGCTGGACCGCGCCATAGCCGCTTTCATAAAGGTAGGTAAGAAACTCGGCGTGCTCAAGGGATAAAAACATGCAATCCACACTCAGGCGACTCATGAAACACTTCATGGGGTTGCCTGAGACCCGAACCATATATCTGAAATGAAAAACATACTTATCATAGGCGCCACAGGCCAGATAGGGTCTGAACTGACAATGCGCCTTCGCCACGAATATCCCGGAGGGAATGTAGTGGCCGGTTACATACCCGGGGCCGAACCGAAAGGAGAACTGCTTGAAAGCGGACCGGCCGAGATTGTAGACATTACCGATCCGCAGCAGATAGCCTCGGCGGTAGAGAAATACAAGGTAGATACCATTTACAATTTAGCGGCATTGCTCAGCGCCGTTGCCGAGGCCAAGCCCCAGCTTGCCTGGAAAATCGGTGTCGGTGGCCTTTACAACGCCCTTGAGGTTTCTCGCGAGAAAGGTTGCGCGCTGTTCACCCCAAGTTCCATAGGTAGTTTCGGCGAAGACACTCCTCACGTGCGCACACCTCAGGATACAATACAACGCCCCAAGACCATCTACGGTGTAACCAAAGTAACGGGCGAGATGCTTTCAGACTACTACGCACGTCGTTTCGGCGTTGATACCCGGTCTGTGCGTTTCCCGGGCCTTATCTCTTATGTCGCCCCTCCGGGCGGCGGTACCACCGACTATGCCGTGGACATCTATTATTCCGCCGTCAAGGGAGAGACTTTCAAATGTCCGCTGAAGCCCGGTACATATATGGACATGATGTATATGCCGGACGCGCTTCGCGCCGCCATAGAGATAATGGAGGCTGACCCTACAAGGCTGAAACACCGCAACTCGTTCAACATCGCTTCGATGAGTTTCGAACCGGAGCAATTGTATGCCAAGATCAAAGAGTATATTCCGGAGTTCAAGATGGAGTACGAACTCGACTCGTTGCGCCAGGCTATAGCCGACTCGTGGCCCGACAGTCTCGACGACACCTGCGCCCGTGAAGAATGGGACTGGAAGCCGGAGTACGACCTTGACAAGATGACACGCGACATGATAAAGAATCTGCGCGTAAAATTCGGTATTCCCGAGACATGCATCAACAATCTGTAGATTATATAGAACACAAGGCCAAGGTTACCGCCCTCTCTGAAAAAGAGGGGACGGTAACTGTGGCTGTAGAGCATGGTGACGAGTGCGGCGGTTGTCCTGCCGCGAGATTGTGCGGCATCGCGGATGCCGGTAAAGACCTGCTTACCATAAAGGATCCTCGTCCAGGTCGGTTTCAGATTGGGGAAAGAGTGAGAATACGTGGTCGCGAATCGTTACACCGTCGTGCCATAATGGTTTGCACGGTGATACCATGTGTATTGCTGATAGCGGTCATGACAGCGGTCTATGTCGCCACTATGTCGCAGGGGCGGGCCGCGTTGTGGGGAATAGGGACAATGATACTGTTCTTTCTGATGCTTTATATGGGGCGTAACAAAATAGCCCACGAATTTACTTTTACCATAGAGAGATTATGATACTGAACGCGATAGTCGTCCTTGGTATAATAGGCTTACTGGCGGCTGTCTTGCTTTATCTGGCTTCGACACGGTTCAAGGTCGAAGAAGACCCGCGTATAGCAGAGATAGAGTCGTTGTTGCCGGGAGCGAATTGCGGTGGATGCGGCCTGACCGGATGCCATGCTTTTGCCGTAGCCGTACAGAAAGCCACGACGCTCGAAGGCCTTAACTGCGTTGTAGCCGGCAGTCAGGGGATGGAACTTATAGCGAAAGCGGTAGGTCTCGACCCTGAGCGCGGAGTGAAGCGTATCGCTGTAGTCAAGTGCAACAGCGATTGCGACAGGAAAACTACTAACCATTACGACGGTGTGGCGAACTGTGCAATAGAGAACGCGCTATATCAGGGAGAGACCGAATGCGTTTTCGGATGCCTGGGAGGAGGCGACTGTGTAAGAAGCTGCATGTTTGGCGCCATAACTATCCCGGAAGGAGAGCATCAACCGAAGGTGGACCCCGATAAATGTACCGCATGCGGTCTTTGCGTAAAGAGTTGTCCACGGGGGGTAATCGAACTCCGGGCCATTCCCGACGGAGTACGGCCCGTAACAGTGGCCTGCAACAACCGTAACCGTGGCGCGCTTGCGATGAAAGACTGCGACGTCAGTTGCATTGGGTGTGGCAAATGTAGCCGTACCTGTAGCCATGGCGCTATAACGGTAACCGATTTTCTGGCCCATATCGATCCTGAAAAGTGTACTGGATGCGGAGAGTGTATCGAAAGCTGTCCGCGCCATTCCATTGTGGAATTGTCTTGACTATCCTGGTATGAAAAGATTCAAAAGAGGAGGAATTCATCCGGATTCCAACAAGCTTACCGCAGATGTCCCTATACTTGAAATGCCGGTTCCGGAGGGTGTATGCCGGATTATGTTGTCGCAGCACATAGGCAAGCCGGCACGGTGTATAGTGAAGGCCGGAGAACATGTGGTGGCCGGCCAGATGGTAGGAGAACCCGACGGCTTTGTGAGTTCTCCCGTCCATACTCCGGTATCGGGAAAAGTGAAAGGAATTGAACGGATAAGGAATGCCCAGGGATTATGGCGCGATGCGGTGGTCATAATTCCGGATTCAAATGAAGACTTCGATTCCGGTTTGAGACATGAACCCGGAACCGAATGGGGTGGTAAGGCTCCGGGAAACGTAGGGCAGGACTTCGAGCGTTACCTTCAGCTTGAGGCTGATGAGATAATAAGGCGAGTGAATCATGCCGGAATAGTAGGACTTGGGGGAGCCACGTTCCCGACACGTGTGAAACTTAGCATTCCGGATGGACGCGAAGCTCAAACCGTGGTGATAAACGGAGCGGAGTGCGAACCATATCTGACATGCGACGATGCGCTGATGCGTAGTGAACCGGCAAAGATAGTTGGTGGCGTCAGGCTTATAATGGCCGCCACGGGTGCCGTGAAAGGTGTGATAGGAATAGAATCTAACAAGCCGGAGGCCATAGCCGCGCTTCGCGAGGCCGTGAAGCGGCAGCGTGCCGAAATAGAGGTGGCTACCATGCGCACTCGCTATCCGCAAGGAAGTGAGAAACAACTGATAGAGGCACTTACGGGAAGAAGGGTGCCACCGGGAGGATTGCCTATAGATGTCGGTGTGGTTGTCGACAACGTAGCCACCGCAAAAGCTGTTTACGATGCGGTTGTGGAGAAACAGCCACTCACATGGAGAGTGGTTACCGTTACCGGGCCGTCGGTTAAATCGGGCGGCAACTTTCTGGTGCCTCTCGGTACCCCTATACGAGACATCATAGATTATGCAGGAGGACTGCCTGAGGACACCGGAAAGGTCATAGCCGGGGGGCCCATGATGGGAAAGGCTGTCAGCAACCTTGACGCACCGTCGGAGAAAGGGTTGGGAGGCATAACCATCTTGCCGGAAAGCGAGAGCTATCGCCCGCGGGAGGAGAACTGTATAAGATGCGCCCGATGTGTAGAGGCCTGTCCTATGGGTCTCGAACCATATCTTCTGGTTACCATGGCCCGATCGGGCATGAAGGAGGAGCTGGCCAGACATGGTGTGAGAAACTGTCTGGAGTGCGGATGCTGCTCATATATATGCCCTTCGGGACGCCCCCTTGTGGATTTCCTGAAACTGGCGAAATCAATGAAATAAAGGCAGGGGTATAAGCCCCTTGAAGATAAAGGGATGGAAAAGAAACTCACTATATCTCTATCTCCGCATATCCATTCGGGAATGCGTGTAGACAACATAATGTGGAATGTTGTGCTGGCTCTTATGCCTGCCTTCGCAGTGGCTGTGTGGACTTTCGGTATGCCTGCCCTCCGGGTGATATTGCTGTCGCTTGCCTCATGCGTAGGTACCGAATGGGTCATAGATCGCTGCATGCTCAAATGCAGATCTACGATCGGGAACGGTTCCGCAGTTATAACCGGTTTACTGTTAGGATTTAATCTTCCGAGTACACTACCCTGGTGGATGGTGTTGATCGGTGGTGTGGTAGCAATAGGAATAGGCAAGATGTCGTTTGGCGGACTGGGATGTAACATATGGAATCCGGCCCTGGTAGGCCGAGTGTTTCTTCTGCTCTCGTTTCCGGCGGCCATGACCACCTGGCCTGTGGATACCGGCAGCGGTATAGATGGAGTAACCGGCGCCACTATGCTGACCTATATCAACAACGGCGACACGGAAATGCTGAGCGGAGCCAATCTTATGGACATGGCCATAGGCCATATGAACGGCTCGTTGGGAGAAACCGGAGCCATAGCCATTATCCTTGGCGGCGTGTGGTTGTTAGCGCGCGGAATAATATCGTGGCACATTCCGGTATCGATGCTCGGAGGCGCCGCTCTTCTGTCATGGGTTCTCGGTGGCGACCCGCTCCTTGACCTCCTTGCCGGAGGCATGATGCTCGGCGCTGTGTTTATGGCCACCGACTATGTTACCTCGCCAATGACACGTTGGGGCCAGTTGCTGTATGGGTTCCTGATAGGGTGCATAACCATAATCATAAGAAGGTTCGGGGCATATCCCGAGGGAGTGTCGTTTGCAATCCTTCTTATGAATAGTTTCACACCGCTGATAAACCGCTATATGAGACCCCGTATATTTGGAGAAAGGAGGAGAGCGCGATGAAAAAACTTGCCGACACTTTACCTAATATGATAGTCAGTCTGGGTTTGGCCACGATACTCTCAGGAGGCATATTGGGTGTGATGTATGAATTGACCAAAGAGCCGATAGCCAAGCAGGAGCTGAACCAGCAGCTTGAGGCTATACGGGAGGTGGCTCCTCCGTTTGACAATAATCCCAGGGATGAGGCGATGACACTGACGGTAAATGACGTGGTATGTACAGTATTTCCAGCCCGAGAGAAAGGGGAGCTTGCAGGTGCGGCTGTGGAAGCTACCACCATGGAAGGTTTTGCCGGCGAGGTAACACTTATGGTAGGGTTCGACCGCGATGGAAATGTAACTGAATACCGCGTGCTTAAACATAGCGAGACGCCAGGACTTGGGTCGAAGATGCAGGAATGGTTCCGCGACCCTAAGGGAGCCCGCAGCATAATCGGGAAGAACCCCGGGAAAACGAAGTTCCGCGTAACGAAAGAGGCCGGCGGCGAGATCGACGCCATAACCGGTGCCACTATTTCATCACGTGCGTTTCTTGGAGCTGTAAGAAGCGCATATGAGGCCTATCGCGGCATTGAAAGCAAAGAGGGGGCATCGGCTGCACGGAAACAGTAAAAGTTGTAGAGATGAAAAGATATCTTAAGATAATATATAACGGCATACTGCCTCAGAATCCCGTATTGGTCTTGTTGTTGGGTATGTGTGCCACGCTTGGCACCACGACCACGGCTATGAACGGCCTTATGATGGGTCTTGCCACAGCGGCGGTACTGATATGCAGCAATACGGCCATATCATCGCTGAAATGGTTTGTACCCGATAAAGTGAGGATACCGGTCTATATAGTGGTCATAGCATCGTTTGTAACGGTTCTGCAACTGGTAGTTACGGCATGGTTGCCGGATCTCAACGCATCGTTGGGAATCTTCATCCCGTTGATAGTGGTGAACTGCATACTGCTTGGCCGGGCCGAAGGATTCGCCGGTAAAAACGGAGTTTTGGCTTCAATGTGCGACGGACTCGGTTGCGGAATAGGTTTCGTTCTGGCCCTTACCACTCTCGGTGGTGTGAGAGAACTGTTGGGTACCGGTTCTCTGTTCGGGGGCATACTGTTTCCGGAAGACTACGGAATGTTGATATTCGTTCTCGCTCCAGGAGCGTTCATAGCGCTCGGCTATCTGATAGCGCTGGTAAGGGTACTGACACATAAATAAACTAAATGTGCTGAAATAAAGTAGATATGCTGACTTATCTGTCGATAATAATAACCGCGATATTCATTAACAATATCGTTTTCGCCCAGTTTTTAGGAATATGCCCTTTTATAGGTGTGTCGAAACGCACATCGTCGGCCTTGGGCATGGGTGCGGCTGTAACATTCGTGATAACCTTGGCCACCACTGTTGCATGGCTGTTGCAACATTATGTGCTTGACCCGCTTGGTCTGCAGTTTTTGCAGACAATAGTATTCATACTTGTAATAGCCTTTCTGGTACAGTTGCTCGAGATTGTGATAAAGAAGATCGCGCCTCCTCTTTATGAGTCGCTTGGCGTTTATCTGCCTCTCATAACTACCAACTGTGCTGTTCTCGGTGTGGCTATTCTCGTGATACAAAAAGGATTCAATCTGCTTGAGGGTGTGGTTTACGGATTCTCTACCGCCGTAGGATTTACATTGGCATTGTGGATATTCGCCGGCATAAGGGAACAGCTTGAACTTACCGCCACACCTAAAACTCTCAGGGGAGTGCCGTTGGCTCTTATCTGCGCCGGCATACTTGCCATGGCCTTCATGGGCTTCAGCGGAATAAAAATAGGATAACGCTGATTTGAGTTCAGTTTGGATTTATCGGGATTAATCTGTGGAATCAGATTAATCCCGATTTATATGTTAAAAAAGGGTCCGGAATTGGCAGATACAAAAAATGAATGTAAATTTGCATCATTAAGATAACTCTTCAAACGCCTGATGCTTGTATCATATCACTATTATAACTATCGTATGTATATAATATAATATGTAGGTTAAGACAGGATATCTGTCGTTTAAAGAGAATTGAACCTGCACTTACAATTAACAATCACAAATAAACATTCATGAAAAAGATTTTCTATTTTCTGCCTGTAGTCGCATTGGCGTTGCTCGGTGCGTGCGGCGGCAGCGACTCAGAACCCACTCCCAACGGAGGTGAAAACGAGAACGGCGGTAGTCAGACTAACGTCGAGGCTGATAAGCAGCATATCTCGGAAGTCGCTAAAAATGTAAGCAGCCTTTTCAAACCTGAGGATCAGAAAGAGCTGGTAGACCTTGGTATCGATTTCAGCGATCTGTATGCTGACCTCGATATACCTGCCGAATGGGAGTCTCTGTACAATGATGCTCCGGCCCAAAGCAAAGATAAGTCCCTGCTTCCCGGCAACTTCTTGAAATTTCTGGTGCGTGGAGTTCGCCACGGCAACAGCTCCGCTCTTACACGTGCCGCTAACAACTATGTCTACAACTATAAACTGAGCCAGATATCCGGTATTTACGAACCGAGTCTCGCTTCCGGCCGTTGGGTTAAGCGTCAGAACTCCAATTCGCTTATATTCCGTTTCAATGATTCGAAGGGAGCAAGCTGCGAGTTGAATGTTACCGGCAACGGCGAAGAGAATAAGTTCTCGGAAGAATACGATGGCGATACATACAATGTATTTATCCCCGGTACAGTAACCGTAAGACTCACCCGCGGCTCGAATGAATTGGCAAAAGGTGTAGTGAAATCGACACTCAACAATAACAATGTCAATATTAACACCGATATCACGGTGATGAATTTGCATGTGCAGTCTATAGCTGGAGTAACCAACAGCCAGATGAACGCCAACGTACAGTTCACAGTATCGGGCAAGCAGGTTCTGGAAGCTACAGCCACAGCGAACGGTAACAACCTCAATAACCCTGACGTGTGGGATGAAGACCACATGGAGCGGGTTTTCAGTACCGGACGCGCCAATGGCAACATCCTGAACAACCAGCTCGGTGTGAATGCAGATCTTACATTCAGTGAATCGTATTTTAACGGTTGGGATGAAGAATGGGGCCATTGGGACAATATCGACAAAGCCACCGCTCTTGCAAGAGTCACTCTCGCTGCCAATAAAGTTAACAGCGCCGGTTCGATCAATCTGGTATACAACGGCAGCAACCGTGCAAAGATTATGGCAATGCCCGTGCTCTTAGAGGAGGGCTACAACAACCAGTATTGGGAATACTATCTTGAACCCTGCCTGAAGTTCAACGACGGCACAACCTATTCTCTGGATGATTTCGAGGATGTGTTCAGCAGTGCCTTCGATGTATTCGACCAGCTTGCCGACACCTACGAAAAGGCATTCAACATCAAATAAATATAGTTGATAGAGAATTCTAAATATCAAAAAATAGTCCCGTCGCGCGGAAATTGGAAAACATTCTGCGCGATGGGTTTTCTTTTGTTCTGTTTCGCCTCGGCCAACGGCGGGGGAACAGAGGAGGAGGAACGTGTATCCGAATATAAGAGGGAAGTGATTGCTCAGGATACAACTTCTATAATAGAGCGGGAGCTGGAAGAATTCGAGGTGAGAGCTCCGGGAAGGAGCGCGTCGGGTAGAAAGGTAGATAAGAGTCAGATTTCGGCCGACAGGCTGCAGGTTGCGGCGAGGGTGCTCGGCGAGGCGGATGTGATGGTGGCCCTCCGGCAAGAGAGCGGAGTGCAGACAGCGGGCGACTACGGCAGCGGTCTTTCGTTCGAGGGTGCCGATCCATATCATTCCGTTTATCGTGTAGATGGCGCACCTGTGTTTTTCCCTTATAGGTTCGGCGGTATATTTTCTACATTCAATACTTCGCAATACGACAAGATTACGTTATGGCGTGCCGGTTATCCGCCAACGGCACCCATGCGGCTCGGCACGGCGATAGACCTTGAAAGTCATGACTCCACAGGGGAAGAGACATATCTTATGGCCAATCTCGGCATCATATCATCGTCGGCGAGTATAAGACAGAAGATAGGGGAGAAAGTCGGTTTTACATTATCAGGCAGGATATCGTATATGAACCTGCTGTATCATAAATTTCTGCAAGCCGACTCATATAGACTGCGATATGATTTCGCAGACGTAAACATGTCGCTTTTCTGGCATCCTGACCGACAGTCGAGGTTGCTGGTCTCTCTTTTCTACAACTCCGATGAGCTGAAGATGGATGAGTCAACGTTTGACCTCGACATGAAACTGAGATGGCACAATGAGACCGCTTCCATCAAATATGAGCGGGAAGGGGATACGACAGATATAGATGCCACAGCTTACGCGAGCGGATTCGGAAGCCGGCTCGGTGTATCTATTCCCGGGATGGATATGAGCATGCCGGCCTCGATATCATCGGTCGGAGGAAATGTGGCGGTGGGAATAAAGGGAAACTTGAATTGGCTGTCCGGTGGAAAGTTGTTTGCCGGAGGGGAGTTTTACAAAGTGAAACCACAATGGCCGGAGGGTACAGGTATGGGATTTGTCGTATCAGGAGCGCGACCTGTAGATGATGTGTATGAGATAAGAGGCGGGGGAGAAGTCTATTTCCTTATACCCGGAGGTGTGAGGGCGGAGGTTGGGCTTACCTTTAATTATTATATAGGTAAGGATGGTTACGACCGGTTTTCGTTTTTGCCCCGGGTTACATTCAAACGTAAAATAGGGATAGGGGAAATGACATTGGGAGGCCGCGTATCGGCGCAGCCATTGCATCAGGTCGGTTTCTCGGAAATAGGGATGGCTTCCAATTACTGGATGGCCGCTTCCGGCGAATTACCGGTGGAACGGGGATGGAAAGCGGTGGCCGGTTGGGAGATGCCGCTTCCGTGGTGGGGACTGCAGCTTGTGACCGATGCCTATTTCTCTGAAGTAAGCAACCAGCCCGTATATACATCCGGCGTTCTGAGTGTGCTTGATCCCGGATACGCGCCTGCCGACCGTTTGCGGTTGTCGGAAGGTTGGAATGCAGGCGTGTCGGCGGAACTGCGTAAGGAATTCGGCAATGTGAACGGCAAGTTGGGAGTGTCATATTCCATATCGCGCCGCCACTTCGGCGACAGCCACGAATGGTGGTACGGCAACTATGACGGTGGTCTGAAAATGTCGGCTTCGGTTAACTGGATACCGGGGCGGCATTGGGTGCTCGGAGCCACGTTCAACTACGCGTCGGGCAGGGTCTACACTCCCGTGAGAGGGATATATCTTCTTTCCGCCAACATAGCTTCGGAGTTCGGCAAACGGAATTCAGCCCGTCTGCCGTCATATCAGCGTCTCGACCTGTCGGCCACCTACATATTGCCGATAAGGAACAGCCGTTGCCGGCATCTTATAAATATCTCGCTTCTTAACGCCTATGGCCACAAGAATATAGAGATGCAGTATTACCGTATAAATCCGAAGGACAGCAGGTTCGGGCTGAAACAGATATTCTCGCTATACCGGTTTATGCCGTCCATATCATATACCTTCGAGTTGAAATGAGGAATCTGACATGTAAATATATGATTGCCTCGGTAGCTATGGCAGCTTTATCCCTTCTTCCGCTTCTGACTGTTTCCTGCAGTGAAGATGAGGAGCCTCTTGCGCCGCAGTTAGTAGTGGAAGGGCAGATAGAGAGCGGGTCGTTCGCTACGGTTTTGTTCACATGGTCTCTCACACCCGACGAGAACAGCGAGATCGGCGACAAAATAATACCCTGGGGCAAGATAACGATAAGCGACGGCACCCGCGAAGAGATACTCAGGGGTGGCAAGGCATCGGGGTGGTTGCCCCCATACCGTTATTACGGCAACGAGATAAGAGGAGAGTCAGGGAAAGAGTATCATATCCGTGCCGAGTATAAAGGACATGTGGCGACATCTACTGTAAGGATGCCAGAGCGCACACCCATAGACAGCATAACGGTAACTCCGATAGAGGGTGTCGATTCATTGCGTTCTGTCGTCATGCACTTTACCGCTCCGTCCGATTGTCCGGCATATTATTATCTCGGGATCAGGGAGATGGGATCGAAGGAGCAGCCATTGCCATGTTTCATGGGTATAGTGAGTACCGACAGTCCCGGCTCCCATATACGTGTAGGTGTCTTCAATGCGAAGAAATATAACGAGAAGCATTTCGTATCTAATCTCAGGCGCGGGCATGATTACGAAATAAGCCTCAACAGGATTACCGAGCGGGTGTTTCGTTTTCGTCAGACGTATAACGAGATGCTTGTGTTCAGCCATAATCCTTTTCTTAGCACCGCACAGACGTTACCCACCAATATCGACGGCGGTCTTGGAATATGGAGCGCGCAGGGAACGGCGAGATATGAACTCAGGCTTAGGTGAGTTTTTGCCTGTTCCTTCTCCCTTTCTCGGGTGAAAAGTTAAAAAAAGATGCGGAAAAATTTGGAGGGAAAGGAAAAGAGTTGTAATTTTGCAGTGCTTTTCGGCAGAACCTTGTGCGAAGCCTTTAATGAAGGTTCTGTTTGGGAAGCGACATGGTGGATGTAGCTCAGTTGGTTAGAGCGACGGATTGTGGTTCCGTAGGTCGTGGGTTCGAGCCCCATCTTCCACCCTCCCCCTTCCCCCCGAGAGACCGTGGGTGCTTCGGCACCCCGGTCTCTCACTTTATAGCCGTACTTGCATCGGTAATTTATCGGCATCCGGAACATTGGGTGCGAATGTAGTGTTAATTTGGTATGAAGATTCTGCGAAATCTGGTGCTGTTCGCTTTTCCGGCACTTGCAGCCGTAGCCTTTGCGTGGGACGTTGACGAAAAATACAACGGTCCTGAATATTTCACGACAGATCTCGGATGGCATGCCGATATCCTGCCCGGGTATGAAGCCCGTTATGTGAACCAAGGGGAAGCATTCGACGGTCCCTGCCGTTCCACTATAATCAGAATGCGCGCTGACTCGACCTCAAGGAAAGGTTATCTGTATGTGCACGGATTCAATGACTATTTCTTTCAAGGGGAAATGGGGCGCCGGTTTATTGATTCAGGTTATCATTTCTATGCCGTTGACCTTAGACGCTACGGCCGCTCCCGACAGCCGTGGCAATATCCGTTCAACATACGCAGCCAGAAGGAATATTTCGCCGATATAGATTCGGCCATTGCCCAGATGAGACGCGACGGGATAACCGACATAACGCTGAGCGGACATTCTACCGGAGGACTTACCGTTGCTCTGTTCGCCTCGGTCAAGGGGAAAGAATGCGGCGTGCATAGAGTGGTTACCGACTCTCCGTTCTTAGCGTGGAATTTCAGTCCTTTCTATAGGAAAGTGCTGATACCCGGGGTGAGTTTTCTTGGTGGAATATTCAAGAACGGCAAGGTAAAACAGGCGCATTGCGACGGATATGCCTATTCTCTGCTTAAACAGTATGATGGCGAATGGGAGTATGATACGGACTGGAAGATGATATACTCGCCTCCTGTAACATATTCATGGATACGCTCCATACAGCAGGCCCAGAAAGAGGTTGTGAAGAAAAGCGGCGATATAGCCGTGCCGCTGCTCGTCATGCACTCATCGCGCAAGGTGGAAGGGTGCGGTTGGGACAGCTCTTTCATGTATGGCGACGCTGTTCTCGATCCGGTCATGATACAGGCTCAGGGTGAGAAAATAAAGAAGAAGTCAAAACATCCGGTGGTGATCTGCACTATAGACAGCGGACTGCATGATCTGATACTCAGTCTGAAACCTCACCGTGATGCGGCATACGACACTATATTCGGTTTTATCAGAAAATACTGACCCTCTATGGAAATCCAGACGATGGCGGCCTCGGCCGCCGACATTATGAATATATCGGAGAGAAGGGAATTCCTGACTCTCTATTACGAGCTTGGCGACAAGACAGAATCCAGTTTCGGAAAGGATGAACGGAAGAGGTTCCGGGCCATGCTTTCGAAAAATCTGAAAAGCGGACTTGACGCACACGACGACAAGGGGCTTTGCAAGGCATTGCAGACCCTGAGAACAGCGGTGCTTTTTGCCGATCAGATTGACGCGGACCACAACATATTGCTGGCCATAGGTCTTTATCCTCTTTATGCCGATGGAGCTTTCGGACTTGAAGAGGTGGCGCAAGAGTGGGGAGATGATGTCTCCTCTTTGCTAAAAGGGATGCAGGCGGTGAGCCGTTTCAGTTCACGTAACGCGGCCATAGATCAGGATAATTTCCGCGGGCTTATGCTTTCACTTGCCGACGACATACGCGTAATCATAATCATGATAGTGCGGAATCTGGTGCTGATGCGCTCCATAAACCTGCACCCTGATCAGGAATGGGTGAGGAATGTGGCTTTCGAGGCGAATTGCCTGTATGCCCAGCTGGCCCACAGGCTCGGACTCTACAAGATAAAAGGAGAGCTTGAAGATCTCTCGCTTAAATATACCAACCGCGAGATATACACCCAGATAGCCAGAAAACTGAATGAGACCAAACGTTCGAGGGATGCCTATATAGCGTCGTTCATAGAACCTGTGAAGGCCAGACTCGAAGGTGCCGGTCTGAAGTTCGACGTTAAAGGACGTACGAAAAGCATATCGTCGATATGGGCCAAGATGCGCAAGCAGAAGGTGGATCTTGACAGAATCTACGATCTTTTCGCCATCAGGGTAATACTCGATTCCGCTCCGGAAAAAGAGAAAAGCGACTGCTGGCTCGCCTACTCGATACTCGCCGACATGTATACCCCCAATCCGGCGCGTATGCGCGACTGGATCTCGATACCCAAGAGCAACGGCTACGAGAGTCTTCACGCCACCGTTATGGGGCCCGGGTCGAAGTGGGTGGAGGTGCAGTTCCGTACCCGCCGCATGGACCTTGTGGCCGAAAAGGGACTTGCGGCCCACTGGCGGTATAAAGGTGGTAAAGGGGATTCCACAGACCAGTGGATGAACAATATACGCGATATTCTCGAAACAGCTGAATCGGGACCGATGCAGCTGATGAAAGATATGCGCATGGATATATATACCCGCGAGGTATTCGCATTCACTCCGAAAGGGGATCTTTTCCGTCTTCCGGCGGGGGCCACGGTGCTCGATTTCGCTTTCCTCATTCACTCCAATGTCGGGGCCCATTGCTCGGGAGCGATTGTCAACGGCGCCCACCGTAAGATAAATTACAAGATACAGTCGGGCGACACGGTAGAGATTGTAACTTCGGCTTCCCAGAGTCCCAAGCCCGACTGGCTCAATATAGTTGTCTCGACCAAGAGCCGCAACAAGATAAAGCAGAAACTTAACGAAGAGAAACTGCAGAAAGCCGAATTGGGCAAGGAGCAGCTGGCACGGCGTGCCAAGAACCGCAAGATCGAGATAGACGAGGCGCAGCTCATGAAGCTGATAAAGAAGTCAGGCTATAAATTCGCCAACGATTTCTATGCCGATATGGCCGAGGGGCGCCTCGATGTGGGGAGGGTGCTCGGTCAATATATGGCTTTCGTGGCCCCCGAGAAGGAGAATGAAAAAGTGTCGGCCGAAGAATTTGTGGTGCATGAAAATACTGACCGCCCCTCGGACGACGTTCTTGTAATAGGGGAAAAAGCCATAAACGGTCTTTCCTACCGGTTCGCGAAATGCTGCAATCCCGTGTATGGCGACGACGTGTTCGGCTTTATATCGGCCGACGGTGTGGTGAAGATACACAAAAGCAGCTGCCCCAACGCGCCTAACATAAAAGATAGATATCCTTACAGACTTATAAGGGTGAACTGGAGCGGAAAGGGAGGAGGTATGCTCCCGGCCACTCTGCGGATAGTGGGCACTGACGATATAGGAATCGTGGCCACGATAACATCCATAATATCGAAAGAGAGCGGTGTGCAGCTCAGGAATCTTTCGGTAAATTCCAACGATGGTCTGTTTCAGGGATTCCTTACGCTCGGCGTGAGCGATCAGCAGGCTCTTTCCGCCGTGATAAAGAAGATAAAGACTGTGAAGGGAATAAAGGATATAACCAGATAAAGAAGTTTAAATCACTTCAATGAATAAACTCATATCTATAGCCGGAACAGCCTTGGCGCTTGCTGCAGTTCTCGGCTCGTGCGCCGACAAGTCGGCCAAGGAACGTGTGGCCGAGCAACGCAGACAGTGGGAGGCATCGCTGACCGACAGTGTGGCGTCGGTGCGTAGACAGACAGATTCGGTGAAGAGCCGCCTTGAGAGTCTGAGGTCGGAGACCGACCGTCTGTTAGGTGAATTCCGTTGCATTGACAATCCGCGCGAAGTTGAAAAATATTACCTTCCGTCGGTGAAGGGGTACAGCTATCCCTTGACTTCCACCGGTCTCGGGGCGAGGCTTATGGCCAATGAACAGCTTGAACTCGTAGCTGTGCTTTCAGGACCAAGGTTTACCGGAATCGCCATAAGCGGTGGCGACATGAAATTACGCACTCATGATGTAGTTCCCGACCAGGCGTTGAACTATCGCAGCGGCAACATCACTACCGTCGCTTTCTCGGGTCGCGATATCGACTCGATAGCTTCCTCTCTGGCGACAATGGAGGGTAAGGTAACGGTAACATATTTCGATGGCGGCCGCCAGGTAGGTGAAACGACTTTGTCGGAACCCCAGGCCAAGGCATTGCTTCTTGCCGGGCAACTGGCCCATACAAGACGCGAAACGCTACTTTCGGAAAAGCGGCTGCTGCTTCTCGGCCGCAAGCTTTCGATGCTTGAAAGCCGCGAGGTGCAGAAGAATGGCGAAGATTGATACTCATATTTCGGGCGGCACTTGTATTAATACCCTGACACCGCCCTCTACAAACCAAAATAAAGATACAAACCATGGATTTGACTACTCAAGACCGGGAATTGCTGTCCCGGAAAGGTATCAGTGAAGAGAAACTTGCGGAAGAACTTACCATGCTCGCCGACGGATTCCCCTATCTGCGTATAGAGGCTCCGGCTACTCCCGGTCACGGTATAACGGTGGTTACTCCGGAACTCGAACAGCAGAGTGTGGAGATGTGGGAGAAATATCTGGCATCCGGCGCAAGAGTGCTGAAGATGGTTCCGGCTTCGGGTGCCGCATCGAGAATGTTCAAGAACTTATATGAGTTCCTTAACGGCAAGAATTCCAAACCGGAGACCGACTTCATGAGGGAGTTCTTTACCGACATAGAGCGATTCGCTTTCTTTCCCCGTCTGAATTTCGCTACCATACAGCTGTTTGGGAAGAGCGTCGACACACTTGTGAAAGAGGGTCGATATAAGGATGTGGTTGAGGCATTGTTGCTTCCTTCCGGCATGAACTACGGCAAGTTGCCCAAAGCGTTGCTTCAGTTCCATAAGGTTCCGGGCACATCGCGCACCTCGATCGAGGAGCATCTGGCCGAGGGGGCCCAGTATGCAAAGGGTGCCGACGGCAAGGTACGTCTGCACTTCACCGTGTCGGAAGACCATGTGCCTCTGGTAAAAGTGAAACTTGAAGAGAAGAAAGGAATACTGGAGCATGAGTATGGCGCCGAATACGACATAACGCTCAGCGTCCAGAAACCATCGACCGATACTGTAGCCGCGAATCTCGACGGCACTCCCTACAGGGAAAACGGTGAGCTTTTCTTCCGTCCCGGCGGACACGGTGCTTTGATAGAGAACCTCAATGATCTGGATGCCGATGTCATATTCATAAAGAATATAGACAATGTCGTGCCCGATTCGCAGCGTCAGGTTACATTGACCTTCAAGAAGGTTATAGGTGGAGTGCTGGTAGGCGTTAAGGAGATGATAAGCCGTTATTGCCATCTTATAAAGAAGGGAAAACCTACCGACGATCAGATAGAGGAGATGTTGCGGTTCCTGCGCCACACCCTTTGCGTTACCGGCGACAAGGCCGACGGGATGGATCGCGACGGGAAGCTGGAGTATCTCTATTCCAAGTTCAACCGTCCGGTGCGCGTGTGCGGTATGGTGAAGAACGAGGGGGAGCCTGGTGGCGGTCCTTTCCTTGCCGAGAATCCAGACGGTACGGTTTCACCTCAGATACTTGAGTCGTCGCAGATAGATCCCGCCGATGCCGATGCGATGAGGATGCTTAAGGAATCGACCCATTTCAATCCGGTAGACCTTGTTGTGAGCACCAAGAACTGGGAAGGGAAGAAATTCAATCTTCCGGAGTATGTCGACAAGGCTACGGGCTTTATCTCGATAAAAAGCCGTGAGGGTGTGGAGATAAAGGCCCTTGAACTTCCAGGCCTTTGGAACGGAGCCATGAGCGATTGGAACACCGTGCTGGTGGAGGTGCCGGTAGCGACCTTCAATCCGGTGAAGACCGTAGTCGATCTTCTGCGTCCGGCCCACCAGTCGTAATAGAAACGATAAGCGCATTCAAAGCGAATCGTATATGATATTCCCCGACCCCGCAGTGTTTCGGCACACGGGTCGGGGATTTTTTTAACGAAATAGCCCGTTGTTAAGAATTTTTAATTATATTTGCAAAAGTTTTAGAACACTTGTCGCTGAAAATTGATTTAAACTCAGTGTTCAAACAAGAAGTATTGTTATTGACGATATTGCTAACTTAATATAAATGAGACAGTTACCCCCCCCCGTATGCAAAGGCGTTAATTGATGACCGCAATAACGGTCGTCAAGTCTGCCGCGATTGCGTTTGGTGTGTGTCAGTCTTTATTCTATTACTTATTGCCACTTCATCCGGTATCATGGAAATGGTATCGGTCGATTCTCAACCCGATTTCAGATGCATGCCATGCGGCTATGAAGTGGCCCGTGAAAATCTCCTTTCAAGTCTAAGCATAAGGTCAGAATCCCAGCCGTATTGTGTTCCCGCGCACGGGAATACGATACTATCCTGTGTATATACATGATGGGTATGTGAACAGGTAATGTTCAGACTGCCCCGGCAAAGTTATGATAACCGGGATTCCCGGCATCGAGTGTTGTAGACGGTTATATATACAATCGCAAGTTTAACTATTACAAATATCTATGATTTCTAAATTACGTTTTTATGCATCCGGCCTGATACTTTCGGCATGCGCCGTCAGTATGTCGGCCCAGTATGCGGAAAGTGTGGAGGCTCCCACGACAAAGGGTTTCTATATCGGAGTCAGCGGAGGCGCAAACTGGAGCAGCCTGCGCTTCTCCGATCTCGACAAGGCTCTTTATCCCGACAATAACAACAATTTTTCGGGTGTGTTCTCATTCTTCTGCCAGTATAACTTCGGTAAGGATGGCATGTTCGGCGTGCGTCCGGAATTCGCGTTCCTTACAAGAGGCGGAAGATTGAATAACATCGGCAAGGGTCTGGAAAGCTTTTATGAGGAATACTATTATCATGAACCGGATGATGAGGTATGGCTCGATGATTTCGTCTACCGTCTTAAAGCCACATACTTCGACATCCGCGTGCCTCTGATCTATACTCTCGGTAAGGACTCATGGAAAGTGCGTCCCTATGTATATGTGGCCCCGATATTGAGTTTCGCCCAAGGAGGGTATGTGGATGCCCGGATGGAATACAACGACCATCAATATGAGGGCGTGCGTTATGATCTGTCGAAATCCAATTACAAATCCCTGATGTTCGCCGGCGCAATAGGATTGGGCGCCAACTACTATTTCAACATATCCGGGTCCCGTTTCTTTTTAGGATTGGAGGCCAATTATCAGCATGGATTCACCGACACCTATTCCGACAAGGAAAAGGATGGCAAGGTACCGGTTGTAACGCAGCTGCTGCCCGACCGTTCGACCAAGGCTGAGGGAACCAGAATGCTTTCATCGTGGGAACTCAAGGCGACACTCGGCATACCCTTGTCGGTTTTCTCTTCGAAGAAGCCCCATGAAGTATTCGCGGAACCGGAACCGGAGCCGGTCATCGAACCTGTAGTGGTAGAGGAAAAGAAAGAGGTGGAGACAGGATATGAACTGAAACCCTGCTATTCGCTTGAGGAGGTGCTTGGAATGCTCGACAATGGAATGCCGATCGAAGGGAAACGCATCTGTTCTATTGAAGATGTGCAGTTCGACCTGAACAAGTCGGTGATCAAACCCCGCTCGTTCAAATATCTTGACAAACTGGCGGATTTGCTGAAACGCTCCGGAGCCAAGGTGAAGGTAATGGGCCACACTGACAATACCGGCACAGTCGAGCGCAACGCCGAGCTTTCCCGCGAGCGTGCTAACGCGGTTGTGGAGTACCTTAAACGTCAGGGAGTGCCGTCAAACAGGATAACGAGCGCCAGTTATGGTTCCAGCCGTCCCTGCGCCACCAACGACACGGAAGCGGGACGCAGACTGAACCGTCGTGTAGAATTTGATATAGAATAATACTCTTGATTATTATGATTAAAAGAAACTTAAAGGTAATGGCCGTAACAATGTCGGCCGCCTGTCTTCTATCCTTGACATCATGCCTTGAGGATGGCTCTGAAACGATTCAGCTCCCGGGCGAGGTATTCCGTTATTTCGGCAATACCGACATTCCTGACGACAGCATGGCCGGAGAAACTCCCGGGGTGTCGGAGGATGATATGACGACCACGATCGCCAATATATCGGCAATTCCGGTAGATGAGAACGGTGTAGTGGTTATGAATGTCGACCTGACGGGTATCATGGACCCGGTCAGCAAAGAGTGGATAAAACTTTATGGCACGGGAGAACCCAACCAGAACGTATGGCTTGATGTGGACGGCCAGCCGAAAGGTGTTAAAGTCTACAATAACGGAGACGCGGAAGGCTCCGACCGCGCCCGCCTTGTAGATCTTGTCTTTCTTGTTGACAATTCCGGTTCGATGAGCGACGAAGCTGACGCCATAGCTCGCGATATTATTGCATGGTCCACCAAACTCCAGAATTCCGGGTTGGATATAAAATTCGGCTGTGTAGGTTATGGACATAACGTAGGATCTAATAATTATTCATATCTTGAGAATAATTATGGTGTCAGCGGAGCATTGAATATTTCGGATGCAAGTACACTGAGTCAGTACTTTAGTCGTTCGTCGGGTACAAGTAGAACAGTCGGTTATTATGGTCCTGATGCATCCAATTTGCAAAGACTTAGCCAATTAAGTCAATATAGTAAAGCCGGTGGAGAGTGTGGGATACAAGCTTTGAGATTTGCAGATGAGAATTTTTCCTTCAGAAAAAACGCTAATAGAATATATGTGAATTTCACAGATGATGCAAATTATCATGGTACATCCGAAGGTTTAAAAGTGAACTATCTTAAAACCTCCTGGAGTGCTCAACAGGGTACTGTACACACCGTATTTAGTGGAAATAAGGAGTCAGTCAGCGGAAAACGGTATGGAGACGCACCTTGGCTGATGTCGGATTATACAGGAGGTACCACTATATTCGCTCCCGGAAATTTCAGCGGAGTTACTTTGAACTCGCTTCCTGTTACCGGTGCCATGCAGAACAGCTATATACTGCGCTTCACCAACATAGAGGATAAGCTTGACGGCAAGTCCCATAACGTCAGGATAACGGTTCTTACCCCCAACAAGAGCGTGGCGGCAGTGCGTAACTTTACTGTAAGATTCTATCGCCCGTAGTTTTAAAAAAGATATCCCGACAGTTGATTAGATTGAATAGGGTATATAAGTTAAAGGTTTGGAGATTACCTTAATTTGATTTAGTCAACTGTCAGGATGATACAAATACTTTCTAACATCAAAAAACTAAAGCATTTGAATTTATGAAAAAAGCAATTCTTTTTGCATCGTTGGCTTTCGCTTGCTCTCTTACGGCAGCGGCCGATGACTACAACCGTGTAGGTCTTTCCTACAGCGTGAACCGTTATTCCTACAACAACGAGTATGGAAAAGACTTCAAGGGAAAGAACTTCAACCTCTACGGCGGTTCCATAGACTACATCCACGGCTTCAACATCAAGGGAAGCAACTTCATCGAGGCCGGACTTAACTTCAACATGGGTTTCGCCGAGACAAAATATGTCGAGGAGGAAGATTACTATTACAACATGACTGAGAGCCTGAAGCGTCAGGGAATGTATCTGCAGATACCCATCAACTACGCATACCGCTATCAGGCCAACGAGAAGTTCGCATTCACTCCCTACATCGGTATCAACTTCAAGTTCAACTTCGTTCAGAAGAAACGCAAGAACTTCGACCTTACTCTTACTGCTGAGGGTCAGGAATTTAAACGTGAGTTCCCCGAGCAATACAACGACATGATGAAAAACTTAGAGGATGATTCCGAGTGGATCAATCTTCTGAAAGATAATCTCAAAGAAGGAAAAGTCCCCGAGAAACATCAGATAAGCACCGAAGATCCAACCTCGGATCCGGACAATTACAAATGGAATGCTTTCCAGATGGGTTGGCAGATCGGTGCCGTAGCCACCTACGACAGATTCTATGTGGGCGTACAGTATGGTACTGACTTCATCCCCGCCTACAGCAAGGAGTTCAAGTTCACCGACTCCAAGAGCAACTACAAACTCAAAGTCAATTCCTCTACCGTTAAGGTATCCATAGGTTATGAATTCTAAGAAAATGGTGAAATTTCAAAAGTATCTGATGTTGATGCTTATCGCTACATTAAGTTTGGTGACTGTTTCATGTGGCGATAAGGATGACGACGATGAACCCGCACCTGCACAGAACACAATCGTAGGCCAGTGGATTCAGAAGAATATCGATGGCGAGGGAGCGGATTATGTAATCTGTTTCGAAAACAACGGCACGGGCTGGATGAAATGGAGTGATGAATCCTATCGGGATGACTTTACTTATTCAGTCCAGGGCAACAAGCTGTCGATGTCTGAAGATGGCTATAACTGGACATGCACCTTCGAGTTCAGTGGGAGTACTCTCGTAGTCCATGGTAATCTCTGGGGTGAGGAAGACGACATAAGTCTTTTCAACCTTAAACGAATGAATTAACCTTATCTCATACGACTGTCCGCCAAGCTTTGGATTACATTCCAGGGGTTTGGCGGACAGTGATATTTCCAAATATTTTATATGAAGAAAAATTTACTTGTGTTATTGTCTGTTTTAGTGGCTTTACCTGCCTTCTCGCAGGTTGAGTTTGAACAGGATAATTTGATATTCACACTTTATCAGCCCGAGGGTGAATCCCCATATGCGGTGGTGACGGGTTATAACAAACGCATTTCCGAATATATGGATTTCATCGTCCCATCAAAAGTAAACAAGGGTAGTGTTGATTATACCGTTACCGCTATAGGCCCGAATGCATTCAAACGCTGCAATCGCCTTAGAACGATAGATATTTCGGATTCAGTGACATCAATTGGGAATCATGCTTTTGAAGATTGCCACAATCTTATATCGATGGATATCCCTACTTCTGTAACATCAATAGGAGATTATGCATTCTATTTTTGTTCCGATCTTGAATCAGTTGATATCCCTAATTCTGTAACATCTATCGGGGAATGTGCATTTACAGGTTGTTGGTCTCTTGTATCCATAGATTTACCTGATTCCTTGACATCAATTGAGGATTCAGCATTCTCTTGTTGTTCAGCACTTGTATCAATAGATATTCCAGATTCTGTAACATCAATAGGAGATTCTGTATTTGGAAGTTGTGAGTCTTTGGTATCCATATATATACCTGATTCTGTGATCTCAATTGGAGAAGCTGCTTTCCAAGGTTGTACTTCTCTTGTTTCTGTGGATTTACCAGATTCTATGACATCGATAGAGCGAAATGTGTTCAATGGTAATACATCTCTTGTTTCAGTCGATATACCTAATACGGTAACATCAATAGGGTCAGGCTCGTTCAATTCATGTTCATCTCTTGTTTCCATCACTATTCCTAATTCTGTCATATCAATCGGAGAATTTGCGTTTGAGTCCTGTACAGCTCTTGAGTCTATAGATCTACCAGATTCTGTGACATCAATCGGACGAGGTGCGTTCAATGACTGTACCTCTCTTGTAGATTTGGCTATTCCCATTTCTTCCATATCAATTGAGTCTTATGCGTTTGAGTATTGTACATCACTTGTGTCTGTATATATTCCTGATTCTGTTATATCTATCGGTTCGTGTGCCTTCATCGGTTGTACAAAAATTAATGAGGTTAATTATAATACTATAGAGCCGATAGAGGCTGTCAAACCGATATTTTCGGAGGAGGTATATGAAAACGCAACACTGAATGTGGCCGTCGGAGGTCTTGCGAAGGCTAAAACGACTTCGCCGTGGATGTATTTCAAGAATATCCGGGAAATCGAGTTCAGCGGCGTGGATAGTCCGGTGGCAGATTCCTGTTCGGATGCGCCGGTCGAGATTTACAATATGAACGGTTTATATGTCGGCGACGACGAGAAGCGGCTCGCACCGGGTATGTTCATAGTGCGCCAGGGCGACGATGTCCGGAAAATATCGGTGAAGTAATCATTCCGATTCCTGAAAGATGACAAATGAGGCAGTCCATTCCTATTGGAGCGGGCTGCCTTTTTTCTATTATTGATGGTCCCTCGGAGACGGGCCATCTCCTATTAAGGCGGATTTGGTAGTTTTGTATCGGAATCTTTTTTGTCCGTTAACGTTTTTTGGTTTATATTTGTATCTGTTTTAGCGATATCTGTTGCTGAATAATGTCAATAAAAATCGGTATTGACGTGGTCTCAATTGGTATTGATATAATTAATTTGGCATAAATGAGGCGATTATCTCTCCTTTACGTACCCCTAAGATATTTGCTGATTGATGGTCGCATTAGCGGTCGTCATGTTTGTTGTCATTGCGTTTCAGGGATATCAGTATTGATGCCATTGTTTAGAGATTGCCTAAAATTTAGACAAGCTCTTAATTCTATTGCATCCGGTATGATATATGTGATATCGGCCGGTTGTCATATTGATATCAGATGTGGATCATGCGAGGTTGGAGCCGCCGGTAATAATCCTATTTCAAGTTTAATCATATGAGAAATAGATGTGAATCATGCCATCTTCGCATCATGACGAGGCATTATAGTTCCGCGCTATTGTCTGTAAATTTAAAAACCTTATGGGGACGGTTGGGGTGCGATAAAATTATGGAAATAAAACGAATTATAATCAATATGTCGCTGATGTTCCTGTTCATCCCGATTGCACAGGCACAAGAAATCAAGACAGATTCAATTAGCGGCTACATCGGGGCTGCCGACAAGAAGACAGATTCATCGCGAGTTGCTGCAATCGGCACAGAGGCAAGTGATGAGGATGCTCAAAAACGTATGAATGAGGTATGGAAACGTTATTCCGGATATCTGAATCTGTCATATGCCCTTCAATCGTTAAAAAGCGACCATGTTGATATTAAAAGTGATTTGGCCTTTGCCATGACAATCGGGAAAACATATTCCTTACATAAAAAACCAATTGCCGGAATAATGAAATTCGGGTTGGATTGGAGTTATATTGATATAAGTTTCGCCAAGTATCCAGACTTTATGACGTCGGGTAACACTCCGACACTACCTGAAATTGGATTGGTGAATTTAGGCATTATGCAGATTGAAGCAGGTATGGGTGTCGGCCCCTCCCTGACGTTCAATCCTGCGGAACAATTGAAGATGTGCCTATATTTCCATGTAACGCCGTCATATTCAATGATGATGCAAAATCATGAGCTATATCATCACTATGCTACATTTTTCAGTGTCGGTCTTTCCATCTCTTACAAAGTTATATCGATTGGAGTTGAAAACCGTTGGTGCGGCGCAACGAATTATGGTGAGGTCGCAATGCGCAGATTGAATGATATCTACGATGTGAATGGTAATTTTCAGGATCCTTTTGAAAGTTTTGGAGTGAAAATGAAAACAACCGCTCTACGCTTATATGCAGGATTCCGTTTTTGAGTGTGTCGGGGAAAACTTAACAATAATAACAATTACAATATGAAGCAAATTTTTTTAATCAGGCGTTTGTACGTGTGTTTTTGTCTTATGGCGCTTTTGTTGTGTTCATGCGACAAGGAAGAAGACTTCGAGGAAATTTATGGTAGTGGCTGCCCATTGGCGGAAAATATCGTACCTTTACCAGGATATCAGTATGAGTATAATGAAAAAGGACTTGTGACGAAAGTCTCACGTATTGATAAACGTCAAGATGAAAATGGTATTACAAAGACGCAACTTGTACCGGTAGCTGCAGTTTCATATCCCCAAAGCGACCGGGCTGTGATGGTGTGCACTGGTCCTCTGGGGACAGCTACCTACACATTTGCTTTCGGAGAAAATCATTTTGCCAACAGGGTCATAGAGACTGATGTCGAGGGAGAGAGCGGCATGATAAAATACCAATATGACAATGATGGTCATGTAACTTGTATTGATGTTTGGGGTGAGGACTTTTTGGAAATGGAATGGACCGATGGAAATCTGACCAAATTAAAACAAGATGATGGTGATGCCACGGCTGTACTCACTTATGGCAATATGACGGACTTTGCAACTTACGGTATGTCTCCGTTTCTACTTGATGTTCCGCTCGGCTCAATGTATTCTTTGGAATGGTGGTATAATGATTTGAAGTATGCGCTATATATCGGATTTTTAGGGCGGCCATGTCGTAATCTTCCTGAAACTATAGTAACTGTTGATAGAGAGAATATGGAACCGGAACGACATCGTTTCGTGTATTTCGCGGACACAGGTCTCTGGCAGTTAGAGTAGAATAAGAGAGCGCTTGAATTGCTTGCGTCATGTATTGTTCACAGTACGTCAAGGCGGCTATGTCCGGAAAATATCTGTGAAGTAATCATCCCGATTCCTGAAATATGACAAATGAGGCAGTCCATTCCCTGTGGAGCGGACTGCCTTTTTCTATTAATGATGGTCCCTCGGAGACGGGCCGTCTCCTCTTAAGAACGGTTTTGTATGGTAAGGTGAGTTTTGAATTCAAGCGATTGTCGCAGACTGTTTTTTCGCGCTCCCGGAGGCTTCACATATGGAATGTTTACAATACGACAAAACAGCGTCAAGAGAAAACTTTTCACAATCCAAATCGGGCTATGCGTTCTTCGCTCTCGACCGGACTTTCCTTGACTGTTCCGATAATAAGTTCTATATCGTATTCGTCTATCTTACCCAAGTAATTCCACTCCTTAAATTTTTTAAGATATGCTATTTTCAATCGGACACAATCTACAAAAGAATCATATCTGAGAAATGGGTACTTTGCCTGCTTTATGGGCATATGGTACATTTTCAGATGCGCTGGAAGGTTTCTGTTGATTTGGGAATTTATAATAACACCTCCGTATACAGTACCATCTGTATCGAAGCCAAGCACTATGAAATATTTGTCTCGTGAAGAATCGCCTGTTTTCGGCTTTATTCCATTGACCTCGGTCATGTTCATTTCATAGACATCACCGATCCGGACGGTGCGGAATGCCAATCGCGAAAGCTCTTCCCCGTTCAGGGCATCGGAGATCTTCATTGTTTTAATGTTGCTTCGATTTGCATTTGCTCTTCTATATACTCAAGCATCGCGTCATCTGCATTCAGAACTTTTGCCATAGAGATTGGCGAAATAACATTTGTTCCATTTGCACGACGATTGGCTTCATCCCATGCCATATCATGAGACTTACGCATAAGTTGACCGAAGGTCAATGATTTGTTCTCTTCGATTGACTGGTCTAATGCTTCAATTTCGGATTTGGAGAGAACCTTCATATCCGCCGGTCTTTTTGCAAGAAGAATATTAGGAGCATCCTCTCCGGCAAACTGAACAACCTCGGACAATTTTTTAGAAAGAGTAATGCGTGGATGGATGAGCTCCTTGACCGCATCATATAGTTGAGTGGGAACAGGACCATACTTCAAGGCACAGAAATCATCAGGCACAATGCTACTGCCCCATTTGGCAAGATGCTTCATCTCGGCGAAATAGAGAATTTTGAAAGCATGATAGAAATCAACACCACCGGTACTGTCAAGTACATACAGAACCAATTCTGTAAGTTTCTTTCTATTGTAATCTGTCATTGGCTTGAATTTTTATTCTTTTCTAACGTATAAACCTAACTTGTAGTTTGATTCAAATTACAAATATACATATTCCCCAACAATTGTAAAACCCAATTGTAATCTTTTTGCCTTGTTGGTCACGGCTCTTCCATTTAAATCCGGTATAAGTATGTTTTTGACTGATAGGGAATGATGTCCTCCACGGATTATTTGGTGAAAAGAATGGCTCGCGAAACAGCGTAGCCGTAACGCAGCCGGATTCCGCGTTCAATCACACCTATCCGTGCGCGAAGCGATCGGCGTGCCGCTTATTCAACAGGATACCTAATTGGGTTAAAGCAACGGAATCCGCGCCAATCCGTCTCCATCCGCGTTGCGAGCGCCTCAGGCGCGGCGAAAAAATCCGTGTTGCGGACATCATTCCTATCAAAACGGATTTGAAGTGGAAAGTATGCAAGTAATTTTATAGACATCACCGATCCGGACGGTGCGGAATGCCAATCGTGAAAGCTCTTCCCCGTTCAGGGCATCGGAGATCTTCATTGTTTTATTGATGACCCCTCGGAGATGGGCCGTCTCCTCTATGTGATGGTGTGGAATCAGGATGTTATTTTATTAACGATACCCGGTCGGCTATTTCGTATTCTATCTTTTTTATCCAGTGTTCCGGTACACCGGCCTCAACGGCATATTTGCGGTATTCGGTCACTGTTTCTATCGAACGATCAATAATAGTACAGGCTCTTTTTATATTGAACTGTTTTGCGACTGACAGCAAATCGTCTCTGGTTATTCCTTGATTTGTACCGTTGACAGACATGCTGTGGCGATTTATGTAGTACGGTGCCGAAGTGTCAACAGTAAAAGTGAAGTCGTAAGCAGGTGAAATATGCCATTCTCCCGATTGCGTCATCAGAAAACTGAAGTTCTTATTATGATCGTCTACATTTGCTGCAAGGATATTCAAGACCATCTGTCGGAATAACATCTGTATTTCTTCAGGTGGTATTCCGATTCGTTGCGCCGTTGTAAACAAATCTTCATAAGAAGATGACAGGGGAGACATGGCGGCCAATGTCTGGACATGTAATTTTTCAGTACCGCGGCGATCGAATCTTTCAGTCAGGAAATGGGATTCTTTTCCGCATGAAAGTAGACGGCATGGCATCATTTTCAATCCGGCAGCGGAGGCCATCAGAAAATAACTGTATTCAATCATTGCAGATGGCATGTCTCCATGCTCATCAAACTTTATGATCATAGGGGTAAATCCCGGTACGGGCGTGGCGACCTGTCCCGAATAGCACTCTTGAGTCTCGGTATTCAGGTTTATGACAGCTTTCGGCCTACGGCCTCCTGCCGATGTACCCACTTTAAAAAGAGACTCTATGGCAAGAGAAGGACTAAGCGTAGTGTGGAAACTTTTAGCATCGTCCATCACTTTCTGTGCAAGGATAGAGAGTCGCTCAATCTGTACTTTAAATGGGGTCTCCAGTCCTTCCGATGTGGGAGGTACAAATTCCAGTGCTCCCATTCCTCGCCGTCCGATGTAAGCCAATATGTCAAGAGCCGATATATCTTTTCTCTTGATACCATTTATTTTTGCCCATTCGTTAAATACTGTATTGCCCCAATGATCAGGCATTGAATCGGCGATAAAAGAAGGTAAGCCTTTAAATATCTTGTCGTCATCAGGATATATGGGTAACCCTTGTCTGGCTGCCACGCCTGAAACCGATGCTCTTAGAGGTGCGATATCAAGTCCGCTTTTTACGAAATCAGGATTAAAATAAAAGCATATCTGCTCCTTGTATCCCGTTTTGGACAAAACGAGGGTACCGGCCTTCCTATCCCAAAGGATTACATCAAGTGATTGTATCATTTATTTTCTCCTTACACGTTTGGGAATCAGTTTATTTATTTCACGTAGCGCCATAGGGGGTACAGGTAGTTCCGGCAAAATTTCCATCACTCGGTTTTCCATGCCGATGCATCGAAGAAGCGATATGAAATTGTTTAGGGTAAGATTGAGGTTTTTACCTTGCTCGAAGTGGCTTATAGTTGTATAGCTTACACCGGATTTATGAGCAAGTTCCCTCTGGCTCATCCGCGTAGCGAGACGGTACTCTTTTATTCGCTTTGAGAGAATATCAAGGATTTCGTCATTAGAAATATAATCCGGTCTATTCATAGATTACTTTATAGCTATTTAATTGTAAATATAATAATAAATATCTATATAGTAAACTATATTATCCAAATTAAAACTGCTGTTTCAAGTTATAGTGGGCTTTAGAGGGCTTATCCTTTTATTCTATTCCGGAAATAATCGATAGAATGCTCTTTAGAAAATGTCTCTCAACATTTGTTGGATTACTGATACATCTACTGTGGAATAGTCTGCCTTGTCATAGATATCTATCAGAAAGACAGTTCCCTCTTTCTCAGCAGCAAGAACGGTATATGTGATAACCCTCGCTCCACCCGACTTTCCACGGCCTTTGGATGTTATCGCCATTCGGATTTTGCGTATACCCGGGCTTAGTTCATCTCCCTGAAATGGATTCCGCTGCAATGATTTTGATAATTCAAGAATATCCTGTTTCAATGATCTGTGTCTTTTTGAAAGAGTCTTGAAGGCTTTTTCAAAAACAGGTGTCGGTATTACATCAAAGTTCATTGAGCATGTCTTGAATAGTTCTGCGAGGCAGTTTGCCTTCCTGAATCATTTTTACTTGCTTCAATCCTTTACATATGCGTGTAGTCAGCGTGTCTTCTTCTGTTACCGGAGTTATTTTGAACATGCCGACGCGCGAGGAAAGTAAAATCGATTCCCCGTTTAAAGCTTTTGTCAGAATATTAGTCTGATTGGCTCTGAAGTCTCTTGCGCTTACAATCTCCATAATTAAATAAGTGTTCAAATTTAACCGATAGTAAGTGTTTTGAAATCTTTTATGCTTTCTGCGTTTTCTTTTTGGCCGCTTACGGATTGTCGCTCAGTCGGATATTTCTATATCCTCCTTCACTCCGCACCGTAATCGCCTCAAAAACAAACTCGCATAAAACATAAATTAAATTTGAACACTTACTTATATTATCTTTTAGTATTTACAAATATAACAAATGGTATCCGATTTGGTACACGAGTTTGTTATAATTAACATTTGTGAGTATGGTTATATTAAAAGGTTCGAGTAAGCGGTCGGGTGATTTTCCGGTGTATACGCCATTATGTTGTTGGCTTTATTTAGCGGATGAGGCAGACTGGGTGCGGATAAGCCGTTGAGTCAGATTTACAAATAGTAAAGGCCGCACCCTGAGGCGCGGCCTTATATGGTTTGGTAATCTTTTCAGATTAGAAAGTCCAACCGAGACGGAGAGCGGGCTCAACGTATGTGGCGAGCTCGAAGCTGGTAGACTTGCTGCCCTTTACAGACTCGGCGCTGTCGTCCCAAACATAGTTTTCATCGGGGGTGGTAGAGTATTTGCCATCAACTACGTAGCCACCTTTGGTGTACTGACCGGGGAAGTTCTTGAAGCCGACTTTGAGGCCGAGCTCAGCACCTACGAAAAGGCCACGGTATACATAGAAGTCAATACCGGTGAAGACGTTAACGTCAAACTGGTTGTAAGAGCTTGCGTTATAGACCTTGCTCTCGTGAAGAACATCGATCATTTTGTTTTCGGTCTTGCTCCACTGCTGGTAAACCTGATTCTTGCTGTCGCAAGTAGACTTCAGAGAAAAGCCGAGTCCTGCACCGGCATAGAGGTCAACGCGACCGGACTGCAGGAAGTGGCGTTCGTAACCGAGGCTGATAGCGAAGTTGCCTACGCGGTTCTTTGTCCACGCGTCAGCAGCTACACCTTCTGCATCAGGGTCGGGAGTGGTTTTGTCGGTGGTTACGCCGAAGCCAAGACCTACACGGAGAGCGTCAGCGTTAGAGAAGAAGTAACGGCCCTGGAGCTTCATGCCGTCGAGCTTGAAAGTATCGAAGTCGTTAGCGAAGGGGTTGAACTGAACCTCAACGGCGAAGTCGCCTGATTCGGGCAGGTTAACGTTTTCCTGTGCGTTAACGCCAAAAGCTGCGCCTGCGAGCAGGGCTGCTGCAAAAATCATCTTTTTCATTTTCGTGATTTTTAGTTAAAGGTTTGGTTATTTTGTGAATAGTATTTGTCGTAAATGTGTCGTAAATAGCTTGTATGTAGCGAACTATAGCGAACTGAATTATTTACAAGAATGCTTTTTTCAAGTCAAGCGAAGAATGCACATTCCTCGTTTGATGGTGCAAAGATATACATATTTTTTGAAATGTAAAACTTTTTAACAAATTACTTCGTATCCATAGTGAATTCAAGTCGGTTTTTTCTGTAGTCTGCAGATAGAAAAAAGACCCGGCGAACACCGGGTCTTATAAAGTGAAAAATATGTATCCTTCAGGTTATTGTCAGTCCAGTTTGTGGATAACGAGACCGGAACGGAGTTTAGGTTCGAACCAGGTGGTCTTCGGAGGCATGATATTGCCTGTGTCGGCGATATTGATCAGCTGATCCATGGTTACGGGATAGAGGGCGAGGGCCATCTTCATCTCGCCACTGTCTACACGGCGTTTCAGTTCCCCGAGGCCGCGTATGCCGCCGACGAAGTCGATACGCTTGTCGGAACGAAGATCGGTGATGCCGAGTATGTCGCGCAGAATCAGGTCGGAAGAAACCGTTACGTCAAGTACGCCAATCGGGTCCTGATCGTTGTATGTGCCAGGTTTCGCTGTCAGGGAGTACCAGTGCCCTCCGAGGTAGAGCGAGAAGTTGTGGAGGCCCGAGGGTGAGTAGATTTCGGTACCCATATCCTTCACTTCGAAATTCTCGCGCAGGCGGTCGAGGAACTGCTCTTCAGTGAGACCGTTGAGGTCGCGCACCACGCGGTTGTAGTCGATAATCTTCAGGTGTGAAGCCGGGAATGCCACCGCGAGGAAGTAGTTGTACTCCTCATCTCCTTTGTGATTCGGATTGTTCCTGGCCTTCTCTGCGCCTACCAGAGCCGCGGCGGCGCTGCGGTGGTGGCCGTCGGCGATATAGAGGTTAGGTATATTGGCGAACTCTTCGGTAATCGCATTGATGGTGGCGGCATCTTCGATGAGCCAGAGGGTATGGCCGAATCCGTCGGGAGCTACGAAGTCGTACTCAGGCTTCCCTGCCGTTACATCGCGTATTATCTTTTCGAGTTTCTCATTGTCGGGGAAAGCGAAGAATACCGGTTCGATGTTGGCGTTGTTGACGCGCACATGTTTCATGCGGTCTTCCTCCTTGTCGCGGCGCGTCAGCTCGTGCTTTTTGATACGGCCTTCCATATAGTCGTCTACCCAGGCTGCGACCACGAAGCCGTATTGTGTGCGGCCATCCATTGTCTGGGCATATATATAGTACTTTTCGGTATCGTCCTGTACAAGCCATCCTTTCTGCTGGAACATCTTGAAGTTCTCCACAGCCTTTTCGTATACTTTGGGATCGTGCTCGTCGGTTCCGGGTTCGAAATCGATTTCAGGCTTGATGATATGGTACAGTGATTTTTCGTTGCCTTCGGCCTCTTTGCGGGCCTCTTCGGAGTTGAGAACGTCGTAAGGACGTGAAACAACCTGTTCTACAAGATCTTTCGGAGGGCGAACGCCACGGAAAGGTTTTACTTTTGCCATAGTTAATCAGATATTAAACAGACTTTAAGGTTATCCGGGCAATTTGCCCGCATTGTTTTTATGATTTTTGGTTCTGGCTGCGTTCCTTTTCTCCTTTCGGAGGCAGGAAGAGCAGTACCCGAAAAGGGTAGCCGAAAAATAGGTGGCCTTGAAGGCCGGATATTTCATGGTTATGAGCAGGCGGGAAAGTTCGGCATGGGTCGCCTCCTTTATTTTGCCGCAACCGGCGCACACGAGGTGAAGGTGGTTTGAGGTCTGACACTCGTAAAGAGCCTGGTCGGCTTCCAGAAGATGGCGTCTTACGATGCCGGCTTGGCATAGAAGTTCCACTGTATTGTAGACAGTGCCCCGGCTCACGTGGTATCCCGAACGCTCCATGGCCTCGAGAAGGTCGTGGATGGCGAAATGGGATTTCATCAGCAGCGCCTCGCGAAGAATCGCGAATCGCTCGGGAGTTTTCCTCAACCCCTTGTTTCGCAGAAAAGATGTAAGCCTGACCTCGGCTTCGGAGTACGCCGATTCATTCTGATGCTTTCCCTTTTCTGAAACGCTGGTGTTGCTCATGGCGCAAATATAAGCCTATCCTTTCATTTTGCCAAATTTGAGCCAGATTATTTCAGAAATCCGGCTTCCTTTAAGTGTTCGAGCATGGATTCCGATATGGGTTCATTTACCGAACGGGGATAGCGCACCTCAGCGAAAACCTGCGCTAAGTTGGCTTTGCCGTTCTCTGCGGCGAATCCGGCATTGGCCGGGAATTCCTCTTTTGATTTATATATGTCGAGAATCTGACGGTCGGTAAGTTCCGGGTATCGGTCATTGAAAAGCAGGGCATCGACATCGAGACGTTCGCATTGGGGAGGGGTAGAGGCCGGCCATCCGAGGGCGAGTGAAGCCACGGGGAACACCAGTTCGGGAAGCGACAGCAGTTCTGCCGTCTTCCGGGAATTATAGCTCACTGTACCGAGCCAGCAGCACCCCAGACCCGCCATTTCGGCTACAGTCGTGATCTGCTGGGCCAGAATTACGGCATCGGTCATGGCCGTCTCGAAAGAAAGGAGGTTTCCGTAAGCCGCGTCGGCATCGCGCAGACGGCACCATCGTGTAAAACGGTTGAAGTCCGCGCAGACGGTCAGTATTACATTCGCGCCCGTCGCGGCGGGTTGGTTGAAATGGGTGGCGTTGATTTCATAGCGCAACTTGCCGTCGCGTGTCACGATTACGGAATACAATTGCATGTCGCCACATGTAGGGGCACGCATGGCCGCTTCCATTATAGAACGTATCTGGGAGTCGGTTACGGGCCGGTCGCTGAAAGAGCGCACCGTGCGCCGCGATGCGAAATAGGGGTTTATGTCAAGTTTTTCCATTAGGGACGGTAATCGGTGTTTTTCGGCCATAAAAATAATCAAAATAATTCAATTGGAAAACTTTTTATGTAGATAAAATTTGTATTATGCTGTTTTGTAAGTAGTTGATAAATTTTATGGAAAACTTTACAGTATGTTGCAATGAAAAATGTTTGTCAGTTATGAAAATTATTACGACCTTTGAAGACTGTAAGGCGGCCCTGGAAAAACCTTGTTGCCTGTCTTGCTACGGAACACTCTCTTTTTCAAAATTAAATGGGAAACTCTTACAAACTTCCATCGGAAGGTTCTCCGACATTCAGTTACGACGAGGCTTACGAAGCCTCGTTGAAATACTTCAAGGGCGACGAGCTGGCAGCCCGTGTTTGGGCCACAAAATATGCCTTGAAGGATTCATTCGGCAATCTCTATGAGCAGTCGCCCGACGACATGCACCATCGTATAGCCCACGAGATATCGCGCATCGAGGCCAAATATCCCAACCCGATGAGCCATGAGGAGGTATATGATTTGCTGAAAGATTTCAAATATATAGTGCCTCAGGGTAGCCCTATGGCAGGGATAGGCAACAACTTCCAGGTTGGATCGCTCAGCAACTGCTTCGTGATAGGTCTCGACGGCCATCCCGACTCCTATGGAGGTATAATAAAGATAGATGAAGAGCAGGTGCAGCTCATGAAGCGTCGCGGCGGTGTCGGTCATGATCTGAGCCATATCCGTCCTAAGGGAAGCCCTGTGAAAAACTCGGCGTTGACCTCTACGGGACTGGTGCCGTTCATGGAGCGTTATAGCAATTCCACCCGCGAGGTGGCCCAGGATGGACGCCGCGGAGCGTTGATGCTGACAGTGAGCATAAAGCATCCCGATTCCGAACGTTTCATAGACGCGAAGATGGAGGAGGGTAAGGTAACGGGTGCCAACGTGTCGGTAAGGATAGACGACGCTTTCATGCAGGCGGCTGTGGATGGCACCCCATATATCCAGACTTATCCCGTAAATGTTCCAGAAGGGGAGGCTCCGGTTGTAACCAACGAAGTGGACGCTTCCAAGATATGGAACAAGATAGTGCACAACGCATGGAAGAGCGCCGAACCGGGTGTGCTGTTCTGGGACACGGTTAGAAGGGAGAGTGTCCCGGATTGCTATGCCGACCTCGGGTTCGAGACCATCTCGACCAATCCCTGTGGCGAGATACCGCTTTGCCCTTACGACAGCTGTCGTCTGGTGGCCATAAACCTCTACAGCTATGTGAAAAATCCATTTACGCCCGAGGCTGAGTTCGATTTCGATCTCTTCCGCAAACACGTGGGTAAGGCCCAGCGCGTGATGGATGACATCATAGATCTGGAGATGGAGAAGATAGAGACCATAATAAATAAGATAAAGTCTGACCCCGAGACTGACGAAGTAAAGGGTACGGAGTTGCATCTTTGGGAGAAGATACGGGACAAGACTCTCAAGGGCCGTCGTACAGGTTGCGGCACTACAGGCGAGGGCGACATGCTGGCGGCCCTCGGGTTGCGTTACGGTACGCCGGAAGCAACCGCTTTCTCTACGGAGGTACACAAACAGCTGGCATTGGCATATTACAGCGCATCGGTCGATATGGCATCAGAGCGCGGTGCTTTCGAGGTGTACGATACCGAAAGAGAGAAGAACAATCCCTTCATACAGCGTTTGAAAGAGGCGGATCCTGCGCTTTACGAGAAGATGGCGCGTCATGGACGCCGCAACATCGCCTGCCTGACCATAGCTCCTACCGGAACGACCTCTATAATGACCCAGACCACGAGCGGTATAGAGCCTGTGTTCCTGCCCGTCTACAAACGTCGCCGCAAGGTGAATCCCACTGACGAGAATGTCCATGTGGATTTCGTAGATGAAGTCGGAGACGCTTTTGAGGAATTCATAGTCTATCACCATAAATTCCTCGAGTGGATGAAAAGCCAGGGAATAGAGGCGAAGAAGAACATGAGCGCAGTGGAACTTGACCGCCTTATAGAACGTTCCCCCTACTACAAAGCTACCTCCAACGATGTTGACTGGCTTGAAAAGGTCAGGATGCAGGGAGAGGTGCAGAAATGGGTGGATCATTCCATATCGGTTACGATAAACCTGCCTTCCGACGTGTCGGAAGAACTTGTAGGCCGTCTGTATGTGGAGGCATGGAAGTCCGGTTGCAAAGGATGCACCGTTTATCGCGATGGCTCGCGCAACAATGTTCTCGAAGCCGTCAAGAACGAGAAGAAGGAGAAAGAGGGGGTTCCGGCTCTGATGCAGGCTCCTGACCATCTGGCCAAACGTCCTATAGAACTTGAGGCCGATGTGGTGCGTTTCCAGAACAACAAAGAGAAATGGATAGCCTTCGTTGGTCTGGTAGAGGGGAGACCATATGAAATTTTCACAGGCCTTGCCGACGATGAGGATGGCATATTCTGTCCCAAGTCCGTTGACCATGGCAAGATAATAAAGGCCACCGATTCGGAAGGGCGTAAACGTTACGACTTCCAGTTCATAAACAAACGCGGCTATAAGACCACAATCGAAGGGCTGAGTGAGAAATTCAATCCTGAGTTCTGGAATTATGCCAAACTGATATCGGGAGTATTGCGCTACGGTATGCCCATAGATCAGGTCCTTAAGCTCGTAGGCGGACTTGAACTGGACTCGACCAACATAAACACCTGGAAGAACGGGGTGGAGCGTGCGTTGAAGAAATACATACCCAACGGAACGAACGCATCGGGCGAGAAGTGTCCTCACTGCGGAGCCGAGGCTCTGGTATATCAGGAAGGGTGTCTGATCTGCAAGAACTGCGGCACATCGCGTTGCGGCTGATTTAAAGCTTCAAAAATAGGATTACAATAAAAAACTTCCGGCGTAAACATTTGTAAATGCCGGAAGTTTTGTATATTTGTTAGCCAACTCTTTGAAGTCATTCCGAGGGGATTCCAAAGTCATCCCGAGGATACTACGCTATGTTACATAAGGCTAAATAAATTCAAAACCATCTATACCAATGAAATTAAAATTTCATATCAACTATCATACCGAGTGGGGGCAGTCTCTGTACATATATGGCTCGATACCTCAGCTCGGAGGGAATGATCCTCATCTCGCCGTAGAGATGGAGATGATAGGTCAGGACCTGTGGGGGCTGGATCTCGACCTGCCGGAAAGCACTCCCGATTTCGAGTATCGTTTCGTGGTCAAGGCTCCGGAAAAAGAATGGCGTTTCGAATGGGGTAAACCCCACATGTTCCGCAAAGGTCCCGGCGTTTCGCTCTATAATATCTTTGATTCATGGATTGGAGTTCCGGCCGAGAAACCTTATTACAGTACGGCTTTCGTAGATGGCATATTATCGCGCAAGCATAAGGATATGCCTCTGTTTACATGTCCGGGAAGCATAAATTTCCGCATAGAGGCCCCGATGGTAGCCCCCGACGAGGTGCTTGCCGTATCGGGAGAAGGTGCCGCTCTGGGAAATTGGGATCCTGCCAAGGCTATCCGAATGAATGACGCCTGTTATCCGCTGTGGGAATGCAATGTGCCTCTGCAGGGGGTTCACATGCCGTTTGAATACAAATTCCTGATTATAAATAAGGAGACAGGTGAGGTGCGCGCATGGGAAGAGATCAACAACAGACTATTCAACATAGCGCCCCAGTCGCCCGGCGAGGTTATAACAGTCGACGGTCTGAGATTCGCCAACCCGCGCCATCACTGGCGTGGAGCCGGCACCGCCATACCCGTGTTCTCGATACGTACCGAAGAGGATTTCGGTGTAGGTGATTTCGAGGATATCAAGAAGATGGTGGACTGGTGTCACGCCACAGGTCAGAACATGTTGCAGGTGCTTCCGATCAATGACACGACGAAGACCGGCACCTGGGTAGACTCATATCCCTACAGCGCCAACTCGACTTTCGCTCTTCATCCGATGTATCTGCGTCTTGAAAAGGCCGGAGAGCCTGTATCTGAAGAGCGCCGTGCATATTATGAGAAAGAGCGTAGAGAATTGAACGCCCTTGACCAGATAGACTATGAGGCGGTCAACGCCGTGAAGCAGGAGTACATGCGCGAGTTGTATGCCCGCGACGGAGCCAAGACCGAAAAGAGCGCGGAGTATAAGAAATTCATGGAGCGCAACCAATCGTGGCTTGAGCCTTATGCCGTGTGGTGTACGCTGCGAGATGAATATTCCACTCCTGACAACAGCCTTTGGGGCGAGATGGGTGTCTATGACAGCGCGAAAGTGCTCAAATATGCCAAAGCTCACAAGGAAGAGGTGCGCTATCACTACTTCCTGCAGTACCATCTCGACAAGCAGTTGCGCGAAGTTCGCGATTATGCCCATGCCAACGGCGTGGTCCTTAAAGGCGACATTCCTATCGGCATAGGTCGTTTCAGCGTAGACGCATGGCTGCATACCCGTCTTTTCAACATGAACAGTCAGGCCGGCGCTCCGCCGGATGACTTCTCGGTATTGGGTCAGAACTGGGGTTTCCCCACCTATAATTGGGAGGAAATGGCGAAAGACGGATTCGCCTGGTGGAAGGCCCGTTTCCGTAAGATGGCCGAATATTTCGATGCATACCGCATAGACCATATACTCGGCTTCTTCCGCATATGGCAGATTCCGATGGATGCGCTCCACGGACTGTTGGGTTATTTCAATCCGGCCATGCCTTACTCTCCCGAGGAGCTGCGCAACAGCTACGACTTCTGGATCGACGTAGACCTGCAGACCAATCCCCTGATACTCGAATGGATGCTGACCGACTTCTTCGGTGAGTATACCGATGAAGTCAAAGGTATGTTCCTCGAGCACATATCAAACGGACGTTATCGTTTGAAGGAATTCATCAACACCCAGCGTAAGGTAGCCGATTATTTCGCCGGTCAGGAAAAGAACGAGAAGAACCAGCGCATAGAGAACGCCCTGCTCGGTCTGATAGACGATGTCCTCTTTATAGAAGATCCTGTGCAGAAAGGTCATTACCATCCCCGTATCTCGGCGCAGTACACTTACCAGTTCCGTAATCTTACCGACTATGAGAAATGGTGTTTCAACCGTCTGTATAACGACTTCTTCTATCATCGTCACAACGACTTCTGGTATGGCAAAGCCATGTGGAAACTGCCGCCGTTGCTCGACTCGAACGGTATGCTTACATGCGGTGAAGACCTTGGCATGATACCCGATTGTGTGCCGGAGGTAATGCACAGGCTGCAGATACTGTCGCTCGAGATTCAGAGAATGCCTAAAGATCCCACTACGGAATTCGGCGACACATGGCATTATCCATATCAGAGCGTATGTACCACCTCGACCCACGACATGCCAGGAATACGCGCATGGTGGGAGAGCGACCCGGCGCAGAGCCAGCGTTATTTCAACCATGTGCTGCATGAGCATGGAGCCGCTCCATACTTCGCCGAACCGTGGGTATGCACCCGCATAGTCGATCTTCAGTTGAAGTCCCCTTCCATGCTTTGTGTATTGCCACTGCAAGACTGGCTGAGCACCGATGGAGGACTGCGTCGTGAAAACCCCGCCGACGAGCAGATAAACGAGCCGGCCAATCCGACCCACTATTGGCGTTACCGCATGCATCTTACAATGGAGAAACTGTTGGAATGCAATGAATTTAACGGTAACATCGCAAATCTTATAAAAGGCTCCGGTCGCTGACCGCGAGATATGCCATAATACAGAATCAGCCCTTTCCGTGCAGTTGCGTAAGGGGCTGATTCCGTTTTTTTGATGAACAGTCTGAGAGCGCGTCAACCGAACAGTTGTTCCAATCGCCGATTGTCAAGAATCATAAATACAGTTTTGCCGTCGGGGGTATAGGCAGGGTCGGGAAGAGAAAACAGTTCGGCCACGAGATTTTCCATTTCCCCTTGTGTCAGTCTTCTGCCGCGTGTGATTGCCGAGGCTCGGGCCATAAGGGCCGTAGTGCGTTCCAGCATGCTTAAGCCGGGGGTTACATCCTTTCCGTATCCGGCGGAATCTTCTATCAGGGAATCGAGCATACGCAGAATGACATCTTTCGGCCCGGCGACTCCCGCCTCCCGTGGAGGAGCTCCTACGATACTGCATATTTCATTGTCGGGACCTGAGGTCTCTATGATATAGCCAAGTGAGGCAAGCTCTTGGCGTACACCCGACAACGCGGCTCTCTGACCGGCGTCGAGGGTTACACTTTCAGGGAAAAGTACCCGTTGCGACACCTGTTCACCGCGGCCGGCCCTTGCCATATAGCGCGAAAACAGAATAAGGGTATGGGCGCGGTGCTGGTCTATGACAAGAAGGCCTTCGCGTGTGGTGGAGACGATATATTTCAGTCCTACCTGCATGCATATCGTCCCGGCGGCAGCGGCGGTGTCGTCCTGAGTCTGTGAAAACATGTCGGGAGCGGTATCTGTCCCAAGGGATGGATCGGGATTGGCCTGAGGTCTGGCATCGGCGCGGGCGGCATCCATGAAATCGGCATACAGCGATTCCCAGTTTCCTACCGAGGTATGGCGGAGGTACCCGTTCTCATGGTGGTTTCCTGCAGTTTGTGAAGATTCGGCAGGTCGGTTACGGAGAGTTGGAAATCCGTCCCATCCGGAAGTGTCGCTGTAGGCGGATGCGAAAGGGTTGTACCCCTGTTCGAAAGTGTGGTCAGGTTCCGCAGGCTTTTCTCCTTGGGGGAGCGGTGATACCGGCACCACATCATGATCGAAATCGATAGAGGGTACGGCTGAAAACATGCCCAGTGCAGATTTGACAGCCGTGGAAAGAATCTTCCATATCTCCTGTTCGAATTCAAATTTGATTTCGTTTTTGGTAGGATGGATGTTTACATCGATCGATGCGGGATCAACCTCGAATCTGATGAAATAGCATGGCTGTGTATCAGGGGCTATGAGAGGCTCGAAGCAGTTCAGTATGGCTTTATGGAAATATGGATGCCTCATGTTGCGCCCGTTCACTATAAGGTATTGCAGTGCATTGCGACGGCGCGCGAATTCCGGTCGTGAAATGAAGCCTGATATTTTTACGATCTGGGTGTCAATTTCCACCGGGACAAGCTGCGAGTTGAGGTTGTTTTTCCATAGGTCGCCTATACGTTGCCTGAAAGTTCCGGCCAGAAGGTCTATGGAGCGTGATCCGGTGTCTATCTTCATACGTACGTTGTTGTTCACCAACGCCAGACGTTCAAATTCACGCATGATATTGGTGAGCTCCACACTATCGCTTTTCAGGAATTTGCGGCGAGCCGGAACGTTGTAAAACAGGTTGCGCACGGCAATAGAGGTACCCTGCTCGCATACGTCAGGTTCCGATTGCACGTCAGTACCTGAGATCGTGAGGCGTGTACCCATGGAAGAATCTCGGGTGCGGGTGCGAAGCTCGATCTGTGATATAGCGCATATCGACGGGAGAGCCTCGCCTCGGAATCCCATCGAACGTAATGTGAAGAGATCGTCGGCTTTCTGTATTTTGGATGTGGCATGGCGTTCAAACGCCATGCGCGCATCAGTCTCGGACATGCCCCTGCCGTTGTCGATTACCTGGATAAGGGTACGTCCGGCATCCTTTATATATATTTCTATTTCGGTGGCTCCGGCATCTACCGAGTTTTCTACCAGTTCCTTTATGACCGAAGCCGGACGCTGGATAACTTCGCCTGCCGCAATCTGATTGGCAACCGAATCGGGAAGCAGATGTATAATGTCGCTCATATGCTATTGATCCTGGCTGAAATACTCTTCAAGTTCGGGTGAGACCTCGCCGAGGTCATCGTCCCATACGATCCTGTCTCCAATCAGAATCCCTTTCGGACGGATTGCCGAAAGCCACAGTCTGCCCTCGTAGCCTTCAAGAACCTTCTGGCGAGGTTTTACCAGAAAGATGGGGGTAACGTTTCCGGTAACTTCAGGCCACATCTTTATGCGGTCTATGTCGCCCTTTTTCATGTCGAGCGTGAGATAAGACGACACGGCAAGCACAAGGCGGTTGTAAGTAGAGTCTTCTTCGGCAGGGAGGAAAAGAGTCTGTACGTTTCCGGCCACGTCAAGATGTTTCAAGGTCTGGTCTTCAAAGAAGGCCTTCATCTTTTTTCCTGCAAGCTGGTTGTAGAAATATTCGGCCGAATCGACCTGTTCTGTCATGAGTCCGCTTTTGGGAAGTATGGCCCAGTCTGCGGTAGAGTCGTTGAAGTGCATCCATATCTCGCCCGGATTGCGGCGGTCTCCGCCGCTTACCTGACGTTCGCCGCTCCATACGATCGGCTTGCGGAACATCCGCAGCATCGAGTCGGTTTCAAGAAACACCATGGAGTCGGCCACTCCCTGTATATCTTTGTTGAAGAATCTTGCCCGATGATAGGCTTTGGCCATGTGAAACTCCTTGGGAATCATCAGAGCGGAATCGAGCGCGAGCGAGTCGGACGCGCTCATGGCCGGTACTTTCCTTATATTCTCTTCGAAGACCTCGAATTCAGGATTCGGAGCGGTGAACGAGGCTGCGAGACTTTTCAGGGAGTCTGGCCATACACGCTCGGTGAAAATATAGGTCTTTATGGTGTCGGCTCGCAGGTATATCGTGTCGGGACGCGAATACTCTTTCAGAAGGGGGTATCCGGTGCTGAGAGCTTCACGGGTCGAGTCGTTATACAGACCGAAAAGGCCGGTAAGGCGCATCTTGTGGGCGGTATCGGTAAGCACTACCGGCACACCACGCAACCCCTCGAAGGTATATGCACGCGAAACACGGTTGCGTTTGTCATAAACGATAGAGTCGCCCTCGATGGTGGTAACGTTGCCCGATGAATCGGTATGGGCTATGAGGGAACGGGAAAACAGCTCAAGATTGTCGGTGTTGGTGTCATACCATCCTTTGGCCGTGTGTATGGTATCGTTGCGGCCGTAGATGCGGGTAGGGGAGTCGATACGGGCCAGTCCGGTCGAGGTATTGTAGTAAAGGGTGTCGGAAAGCAGGCGGTAACCATCTCTGCGATTCAACAGCTCCACGTCATAGAAGAAATCGGCATCGTGGGTGGCGGTGGAATATCGGCCGTAGACCGACGAGAGTGTGTTCTGCTCGTCCTCAAGCACACCACCGCAGTCATAGCTTCCGATCTCGCTGTTCAGGTCGTAGAACAGAGTGTCGGTGGTAAGAGTACCCTGAGGATCTTTCAGTTTTACCTGCGACTGCGAAGGTCCGCGGAACAGGGATGCCAGACGAATGTCTCCGTCGTAATACAGTTTGTCGGCATATACGAAAAGGGTGTCGCCCTGAACCATCTTCACATGTCCGAAAGCATCCATTGAATTGCGTTGCGGATAATAGTAGGCGGAATCGCAATACATCCACATGTTTCCGTGGCGGAAAACCACGGATCCCTTTACAATCTGTCGTGATACGGTATCCAGTCCGATTTTGAAAAGAGAATCGGCTTTTTCAAGAAACACGCGGTCGCTGCGGTAGCGGTTCGCCGACGGTACCGTAGGCTTGAAAGGCTTGGTGGGAGCCGGACGGCTGAAGGGATCTTTCTGACCGGCAGCGGCAGGATTCTGAGCCCATGCCTGCCTTACCAGACTGGCAAACGCTACAAGGAGGATAGCCGCCAATGCGACGGCTACCCTCCGTGGGTCATGTCCCGTTCCCGCGGACTTTCCGGCGTGCGGGTTATTTTCCTTTATTTCACCCATCCTTCATATTTGAACTCGCACTCTCCCCATCCCGGTGCGATTTTAACGTAAGTGTCTTTGATTTTCTTTTCCACCCACTCTTTAAGAGCCATCTCTTTCATGTGGGCCTCATACATCTGCTTTATCAGGTTGTAGTCTTCCTGAAGAGTCGCCTTGTGTCCGGGAACACGGTTGGTGAGACGCACGATGGCCGCCACATCCATATTTTTCTTAGGATCTTTCATCACGAAAGCTTCCGAAATGTCGCCTGGCTGCATGTGTTCTACGCGGCGTGCGATTTCCTGGGGCAGATCCTGCATCTCGAAGTGTGATGAGCCGGTTTGCTGGTTGACCATTATTCCCTTGTTGTTTCTGGAATCCTTGTCTTGGGAAACATAGCGAGCGGCCTCGTCGAAAGGAATCTTGCCGGCTTCTATCTCCTTGCGCAGAGAGTCGAGGTGTGTGGTGGCCTCGGCAAGATCACTCTGGCTCACCTTCGGACGGAGCAATATGTGGCGTACGTTTACCTGATCGCCACGCTTGCCTATGAGCTGTATGATATGATATCCATATTCGGTTTCCACTATGCGCGACACTTTCTTGGGGTCGGAGAGGTTGAAGGCGGCGTTGGCGAATTCCGGTACCCAGTCAGCGCGACCATGATAACCTAATTCTCCACCTTGCATAGCCGATCCGTCTTCGCTGTTCAGAATAGCGAGGGTGGCGAAGTCGGCATCACCGCGGTTCACACGGTCGGCATAGTCGCGCAAGCGGGCTTTCACGTCGTCGATTTCCTGTTTGGGCACCACAGGGTTAAGCTGTATGATCTGGGTCTCGACCTGGAGGGGCACATAGGGGATGGAATCTTCCGGCAGCGATGTGAAGTATTTGCGCACATCGTTTGGGGTAGGCTTCAGGTCCTTGGTAAGGGAATGCTGTACCTGCTCTATGATGTAATTGGAACGCATCACCTCCGTAAGCTGTTCGCGCAAGGCAGGGATGGGCTTGTGGAAATACTCTTCCACTTTTTCCTTGGAGCCGAGGTTGGCTATGAAATAGTCAATGCGTCGTTCCACTCCGGCCTTTACCTGACTCTCGGGGGCTTCTACGGTATCGAGCTTCGCTTGATGCAGATATAGCTTCTGTACCGCCAGCTGCTCTGGAATCAGACAATAGGGGTCGCCTGCGATGGGAGTGCCCTCGGAACGCATCTGAGCATACATCTCCTCTACGTCAGAGCGGTATATAGGTTGGTCGCCGACTGTCCAAACCACCTCGTCGATGACATTTTTTGGTGGCTGGGCTATGGCTCCGGCTAAAACGCCGGCCATCAGAATAGCGTGGAATATGCGTTTCTTATTCATTGCAGTTGGGGTGTGGATATTGTTCTATTGCTTTGTGGCCTTTTCAGACCGGTGGTTAGCTATCGAAAGTCGGCCATCTTTGACAGCCTTATCCTTCAGGGCTCTCAGCAATCCTCTGCGGTAAGCCTCAAGACGGGATTCCTGAAGAATGTCGCGAATCTGAATTTCCGCGAATTCGTATGGCATAGGCGATTCCGACGGCAGATAACTGTATATGTGCAGGATGTAGACAAATCCGGCAACTTCTGTTTCGAAAAATGTATTCGAGGATAAAAAACGGTCGGCGTCTCCGAACCTGTATGGTATCTCGGAGGCTATTATGTCGAATTCAACCCAAGTGTCTCCGAAATACTCGTAAGTGAAATCGGCAGAACCGCTCTCTTCCTCTATTTTGAGTATGTCGCTGTTGGAAGCCGAACGGCTCCATTGGCGCAGTCTGGCCAGGGAAGATGAACCTGAGGGAATCTTCAGATAAAGCCCTTTTGCCAGAGGATGTTCGCAAATAAGCTCGCTTCTGTGGGCATCGTAGTAAGCCCGGATACTGTCGGTTTTTACCGGAGGCTCATGTAACCGTCGCATTCGTCTGCGGTAGGCCTCCATTCTCAACTTACGTCGATAGTCCTGTACCATGCGTTCTATTCGCTGTTCCTCGGCAGGGTCCGGAGAAAGGTAAGTCTCGAACAGCCGGTCTTCTATCCATCCTTCGGTTATGGCGTTGGCAAGCGCCGTGCTGTCTTCTACGGTCAACCCGGAAGGAAGCAGTTTCTCAATGTCCGAGATGGTAAGGAGTGAGTCGTCCATGCGTGCGGCTACGTTCAGGTCCGGATGTGTTTCCGGGTGCCTCCGGCATCCGGAGGCACCCGTGATAACTGTCAGGACCGCGAAAGTGGCGGTCGCTATGGCCCATATAGGCTTCACTTCACTTTCTTGAGCGTCTTTTCATTTACCGTAACCGGATATTTGAGTTTCATCTCTTCTATCCAGTCCTGTTCAAGCTGGTTCTGATAATCGCTGATTACAAGTCCGCGCACATCGCTGATTTCCTCAGGAGCGGTGAGAACCACCGGTTCGTAAAGGAAATATGTCGTGAAAGCAGCCGAAGCAGGTTTGACCTCGGGGGCTCCGAACATCAGATTGTCGACCATTGCGTTGGCACCTTTTTCTACAAGCACACGCTCGATATTGGCTTTTTTGCCGAACTCCTTGCGGGCTGTGGAAACTATGGTGTCGCCGCCAAGCTGCGACAGACGACGGCGCACTTCGCCGGCTATGGAATCGTTGGCCGCCTGAACCAGTATGCCTTTCACATGGGGAGTAGACCAGGTATAGTTGCCGCGGTTGGCTTCAAAGAATTTCTGCAGACCTTCGGTATCTTTCGAGGCGCGATCCCATACCTTACGCACGCTTACTTCATAGAGCAGAGAGCCGTCGCGATATTCATGCAGAAGATTGCGGTAATCCGGTTCGTTGGCCTCAAGCCAGTCTTCTTCGGCATCTACCAGTTTCTTATATATGAAGTAGTCGATATAGTTCTGCATCATATCGGCGGCGCGGTCGTGGTCGGCTATGTCGGTGTGGCGGTAAGAAGTAAGGAAGTCTCCTACGTTGAACTGTTTCTTGCCGATGGCGTAGAAAGGGGCTGACGCCATGGTTTCGGCTTCGGCGTAGAACAGGGAGTCTATGCCGTTTGCGGCGGCCTTTTCCTTAAGAGCGGTAGCCGCCGGAAGGAGTTTGGCTTTGTGCTTGCGACCGAGACGGTCTACCATCTGCCGGCGCACCATCATGTGGCGTTCGTCCTGCGGATTTGTGAAGCGTTGCAGCAATTCGGTTTTCAAGGCATCGCGACTTTCCGGTTCTTTGGAATCGATACGCTTTATTATATGCCATCCGAACTGGGAGCGTACAGGCTCGCTTATTTCGCCGTTGCGCAGAGCGAAAGCCGCCGAGTCGAAGGGCGCCACCATCATGCCGGCCCCGAACCAGGGGAGCATGCCGCCGTTGCGGGCCGAACCCTTGTCATCAGACTGGCTCATGGCTATGGACTCGAACTGCTGAGGGTGTGATTTCAGCACTGTAGCTATTGAATCAATCCACGCCTTGGCCTCATCTTCCTGAGCGCGGGTCGAACCCTGAGGCACGAGTTTGAGTATATGGCTGGCCAGAACGGTACCGCGTGCCGGACGTTTTTTGCCTCCTTTTATAATGTGGAACCCTACAGGACTTTCCACAACCTCGGCTATCTCACCCTCGGGGGTGTTGAACACGGCCTCCTCGAAGCGGTAGGGAAAACGGTTCACGGTTATGAAGCCCATGTTGCCTCCTTTGTCTTTCGACATACGGTCCTGCGACCATTTCGCCGCAGCTTCGCCGTAATCTGCGCCGGCTATTATGGCCTGACGCAGGGAGTCGGCTTTGGCGCGTACTTTGGCCGAAGAACCGCCCTGAGGTTTCAGCAACATTATATGGATGGCCTCGGCCTCTTTTGCCGAGCGGTTGTATGAATCGTCTATAAGTTTGTTGAGATATACTGAGTCTGCCAAGTAGGGGTTCGCGAGCTCGCGCCGGTAGGTCTCCATTTCTTTGCGGAAAGCGGCGGTGGTGTCGATTCCTTCGGCGAGGGCATCGGCTACTTTGAGCTTGTATATCTTGAACATCTCCACATAGTCGGCCAAAGGCTGGGCCTCTATCTGCTGCTGTGAATTCTTGTGGTAAAGATATTCGAATTCCGATTTAGGAACGTCAAGACCATTGACGGTCATCAGCACCGGATCCTTGGCCGCCCAGGCCAAAGCTGCGGCCCCGACGAGGCCTGCGGTCAAAAGAGTATTCTTCATTTCAGAGATTGATTTATCTTTTTACTTAACGCCGACGATGCTTCTTTATTATGTATCCAAACATACTCTTGCGCACTAACTTTACATCCGGTGTCAGCGGCAGAGATTGTAAAGGTAGAATACAAGTACCGCGAAGATAGCTCCGATAATTGGACCTGCTATCGGGACCCAGGCATATTTCCACTGGCTGCTCCCTTTCCCTTTTATATGCAGAAGATGATGGGCAAGGCGCGGCCCAAGGTCTCTTGCCGGGTTTATGGCGTATCCGGTTGTGCCCCCAAGAGCCATTCCGATTACGATTACAAGAAATGCCACGGGGAGTGCCCCTATGGAACCGAGGCCCACCTCGGAAGTGTTTCCTCTTTCGGCAAGGAAGAGAATCACGAGGATCAGCACAAACGTACCGATGGTTTCCGATAGGAAATTGCGCTTGACGTTCTTTATTGCCGGTATGGTCGCGAACACACCCAGTTTGGTATCTTCCCCGTCGGTGGCATCGAAATGATCCTTATAGAAATAATAGACAGTAACGGCTCCGAGGAATGCTCCGATAAACTGCGATATCATATATGGTATCACCATGCCCCAGTCGAATTTGCCGGCAAGGGTGAGCCCCAGCGTAACAGCAGGGTTCAGATGGGCTCCGGTATATGGCCCGGCGATAAACACACCGCACATTACGGCAAGGCCCCATGCGATTGTTACTACAATCCATCCGCCGCCAAATCCTTTCGACCCTTTGAGAGTGGTGCATGCCACGACTCCACATCCGAGCAGAATCATGACGTATGTGCCGAGAAACTCGAAGAAACATTGGAGGAAGATGGGAATTTCAATAGCTTCCATAATCGGTCTTATTTAGATAGACAACGTTCGACGGCATTCTTCCACCCGTTCAGTTTTGAAGCCACATATTCCGGGGAAGCCGACGGTTTGAAGTCATGTTCGATTTTCCATTGCGATTTTATCTCTTCTATATCTTTCCAGAACCCGACGGCCAGTCCGGCCAGATAAGCGGCTCCGAGAGCCGTTGTCTCGGTAACCTTGGGTCTCTGGACTTCGGTGTCGAGAATGTCGCTCTGAAACTGCATGAGCAGATTATTGCGCGAGGCGCCTCCGTCTACTTTCAGTTCCGTTATGTTGAGACCCGAATCGAGTTCCATGGCCTTCACGATGTCGTATACCTGAAACGCTATGCCTTCAAGAGCCGCACGTGCTATATGGGCCACTGTGGTGCCTCGTGATATTCCGCATATCAGCCCGCGTGCGTATTGATCCCAGTAAGGGGCGCCCAATCCGGTGAGGGCAGGTACGAAATAAACACCTTCGGTGTCGGGGACCGAAGATGCGAGGGCTTCCACCTCTGATGATGAAGTGATACATTTCAGACCGTCGCGCAGCCATTGTACAACAGAGCCGCCAACGAATATCGACCCCTCGAGGGCGTATGTGACCTTGTCTCCGATTTTCCATGCTATTGTGGATATCAACCGGTTTTCCGACAGTATCGGTCTGTCGCCTGAATTCATGAGAAGGAAGCAGCCGGTTCCGTAAGTGTTCTTCACCGAACCGGGGCGTACGCACATCTGCCCGAACAGAGCGGCCTGCTGGTCGCCGGCGACACCCGCTATGGGAACTTCATGGGCGAAAATAGTCGTTGTGGTGTAACCCATAACACCGCTGCTGGCCTTGACTTCCGGTAGCATCGACTCCGGAATATCGAATAGTTTCAGAAGATCCTTGTCCCATTCGAGGGTATGTATGTTGAAGAGCATGGTTCGCGAGGCGTTGGTTACATCGGTAACGTGTACCTTATTGCGTGTAAGGCAAGAGATGAGCCATGAATCGACGGTGCCGAACCGTAGCTTCCCCTCTTCGGCTTTCTTCCTCGCCCCTTCTACATGGTCAAGAATCCATTTGATTTTGGTGGCGCTGAAATAGGCATCTATTATCAGACCTGTTTTTTTGCGGATCATGTCGCCATACCCGGCCTCGCGCAGAGAATCGCAGTATTCGGATGTGCGTCTGTCCTGCCAGACAATGGCGTTGTATATCGGTTCACCGGTTTCGGCATCCCAGACAATGGTTGTCTCGCGCTGGTTTGTGATTCCGATGGCGGCAATGTCGAGTCCGTTGATTCCGATCTGCGATATCGCTTCCGCGATCACCGAAGCCTGGGAACCCCAGATCTGATGAGGATCGTGCTCTACCCATCCCGGATGGGGAAATATCTGTGGAAATTCATGTTGAGCCACCGAACAGATATCTCCTTCATGGTTGAATACGATGGCGCGGCTGCTTGTTGTGCCCTGATCGAGCGAGAGAATGTATTTCATGGTATTGAAAATTTATTATTCAAACTTTATATCTACGTTATTGAGACGCATGGTTGCGTTAACGTCTATTGCTTCGGCAAGAACCGATATAGGATTCAGGACCGGAATTCCGGTAGACATCTCTATCTGCCATTTGCAGGTCTCGCAGTCGCATGCCACAAAATCGCAACACGATTCAAGTATCTGCTCGAAAAGGGGCTCTCCTATAGCCTGGGAATAATCGTAGTATTCTTTTTTGAATCCGTAAGTACCAGCAATGCCGCAGCAATGCGAATCGAGATCGATGAAGTCTACTCCCGGAATCATTCTGAGCAAAGAGGTGGAGAATATGGTCCACCCGAGTTTCTCCATGTGGCATGGCACATGGTATGCTATTCTTTTTTTATAATCTTTACGGAAGGCGATTCTTGCTTTGCCTTCATCGAGAAGCCTGAAGATAAGGAGAGTGGCGAGCAGGATATGTTCGCGTACATCTGAATTTTCAAGATGGAGAAGGTGAGGATATTCGTCGCGTAAAGTGAAACAGCAGGTAGAGGAGGTGGCCACGACCTCGTCGCCACGCTCCACCGCCTCCCTTATGGCCCTCAGATTGTTCTTGCCGTCGCGTGTGGCTTCGTCGATACATCTGTTAGCAATCTTGGCCACTCCGCAACATTTCTCCCTGTCGAGAAGTCTTACACCGTAACCGAGAGCGTTGAGAACCTTTATCAGGTCCTTGCCGAGCTGAGGGTAGTTGTAGTTCACATAGCAGCCGTGGAAATAGGAGACGTGTTTGGGGAACTCTTCCTGCCGTTCGGCAGCCTCTTTGCGGTACCATGTCTCGAAACGTTCGCCGGCATACTTGGGGAAGGTGCGGTGGTCATCTATTTTGAGCACCTTGTCCATCAGATACTTTACAGGTTTGAGACCGAGGGAGAAATTCACTACGGGTGCGAGACGGGTAGCGAAATTGCCCATGAAATCGGTATTGGCGAGAAGAGTATCGCGCAGAGAGGGTTTCTTATCTGCATATTTTATACGTGCCGCCTGAATGATATCACCTATTTTCACGTTGTTGGGACATGCAACCTCGCAGCGCTTGCAGTTGAGGCAGTATTTAAGTGCCTCGTCGTAGAAGTAGGGCCGTTTCAGACGATAGCGCTCGCCATCGGGTCCTGCTTGCTTCGGACCGGGATAGTCGGGATTGACAGCCGTAACCGGACAATAGACCGTGCAAATGGTGCATTTTATACACGACTCGAAATTATTGTCGCTTATATTCTGTTCTTGAAGTGTCATCATAGTATTCTGAATTGCATAGTATCCTGAATTACATAGTATTCTGAATTACATAGTATTCTGAATTACATAGTATTCTGAATTACATAGTATTCTGAATTATGGGAGTGTGAATTGAGGAACGGCGTTCCGTTTATCTTCCTATAATCTTGTCGGCGGCGTGGAAGGCCGTGGCAAGGGTGATTCCCGCGCCCGATCCTTCTTTCAGAGCGTTGAAACCGTTCAGAAGTGCTCCCGTGGCATAGAGATTGTCCACAGTCTTGCCCTTGCGCGACGGCCGGAATTCCGAGTCTGTCAGCACTCCGTAAGACATATATGGTTGGGAAGAGTAGAAATCTTTATTGTACCAGTCGGTACGGCTTTTCCCGGCCTGTATGTCGAGACCGAAGACGGGTTCATATATTCTGTGGAGGTCGGCTATAAGTCCAAGACCGAAGAAACTTCCCGTACAGATTGCGAAATTCTCAGCCTCGAGAGGTATGTTCCCGAAATTTTCAGTATAAATCTTTTCAAGACGGTTGCCCGAGAAATCGCCTCTGGTCGCGGTATCTCCGGCCATGAAGTTGCCGCCATATTTTATAAACAGATTCTTGAGCGAGAGCTGGCATCTCACGCCTGGCACCGATGCTGGAGCAGTGGCTATGAAATATACCGGACGGTCTACGGCGTTGCGCAGACGTTTTACCGGCTCATCGCTGAATATGCCGAGCACCGCGGGCATGATTACCATATCGGTGCCGACCGAAACTCTGTTGATTTCCTTAGCGAGATCGTCAACTGCGTCGTCGCGCAGGAACCTCGACATGTTGGTGGCCCTCATCTCGGTAGTGCTCTTCCGCAGTATGTCGAGTTGCGGAATGTTGATGTCGGCGCATATGCACTCGTTGCCTAACTTGGATAAGCCTAAAGTCAGGAATCTTGGATAAAAGTCCAGATAGCTGTATATATTCACGATGGCTATTGTCTTGCCCGATAGATCCTCCGGCCGTTCGAACGAAAGATAATCGTCAAGAGTAAGCCATGCCGGCTTTACGATTCCGAGGGGAGTCATGCGGTAGTGGTTGCGTTTAAGCGTGCCGCTTGCCGATATGCCGGCCTCGCCGAGTAGAGGTGCCGTACGCTCAAGAAGCTTGGCGGTCCGTTCGATCCCTATTTTTTTGTAAGGGTGATTCTCCGGCAATCTCGCTGCTCTGTCGAGAGGGACGTCGATCACCGGCCGGCTGTTTTCATTACACAGGAACTCGAAAGACCCGGACCAGAAATGTAATGCGCTTTGCCCGGTGGAAATTATGGCTGTCTTGCGTCCGCTTTTCGCTGACTCTATTCCGCAGACCAGGCCGCTGAGGCCTCCTCCTATTATGATGGTGTCGAATTTCATGGTTCAAAAAATTACACGGTTTTATTGTGCCGGGAAGTTACGTTCAGGCTCGTGGTCGAGTCCGAGCACGCCCTGATATAGCCATGAGGTAAACTGAACCTCGCATAATGTCTCGCCCCAGCAGACGGGGAACATACCGTGCCAGCGCTCGTTCATGAACGCAGCCAGATCGTCAAGACTACGTTGCGCGCATTTCTCATGCCGCTCCAACAGTCCGGCTCCGCGGCAGGCGCAGAGGCTGCCCTGACAGGTCCCCATCCCAAGACGTGTACGTCGGCGGAGGTTTATGAGGTTGTGTACGTGCAGCTCATCGATGGCATAATTGGCTTCCGCTACGCTCACCTGCTCACATTCGCATACAAGGGCGTCGTCTGCATCCGATTTGGACTCAATCCTCCCGGTCCAGCTTCCATGTCTCCCTTCGGCTGCTTTCTGCTCGGTGCTCAGTTCTATTATATGTTGCCGGCGTTGTTCATCTTTCGCATCGGGTTCCGACCCCGGAAGCGGTTTTTCGGCGGTCTCGCATTTGCGCTCCACCCCGAGTTTCTTACATACTAAATCGGTGGCTTCTTCAGCCATAAGTCGGTAGGTCATCAGTTTGCCACCGGTAATGGTGATGAATCCCTCCACACCGTCGCGTTTGGCATGGTCGAGACAAACTATGCCGCGACTTATGCTTCTGCCAGTCGGGTCGTGGTCGGCGGCTACGAGTGGTCTTACTCCGGCGTAGGCGCGCAATATCCTGGTCTGGGCAAGTCTGGGCGACAGTTTTATGCCCTCGCTGAGAAGCAGATCTACCTCGTCCGGGGTTACTTCCATCTTGTCGATCTCGCTGAAGGGTATTCTGGTAGAGGTGGTGCCTATTACGCAGATGGTGTCGCCGGGTACCAGGATATCGGCATCGGCCGGTTTGCGACATCGGTTTATTACCATGTTGTTCACCCTGTGGCCGAAAATGAGCAGTGCGCCTTTGGCCGGATACATGTTGACCTTGATGCCGGCCAGTTCCGCTACATGGTGGCCCCATATTCCGCAGGCGTTTACCGTAACCTTGCCGTAGATCGTTGTTACCTCGCCGTTCAGATGGCTTCTCAGTCTTACGCCGATTATGCGGTCTTGTTCCTTTTCAAATCCCACTACCTCGTGGTAGGTGATTATATCGGCGCCATGTAGTCTTGCGTCAAGTATATTGGCGGTGGTTAGTCTGAACGGGTCTATCGCGCCGTCGGGTACTTTCACGGCTCCGATGATATCGGGATTGACGGAGGGCTCCATTCGCAAGGCTTCTTTCGGGTCGAGCACGTCTGCCCTGATACCGGCCTTGGCGCAGTCTGAAACAAAAGCGTTCTGATAATCGAGACTGTCTTCGGGAAGTGTTACAAAAAGGCCTCCCGTATCCTCTACGCAATGGCGCGCTATGCGACGTAAAATGATATTTTCCTTTATACATTCGGCAGCCGATTCGGGGTCTGTATGCGCATATCTGGCTCCGCTGTGAAGCAGACCGTGGTTTCTTCCGGTGGCACCTGCGGTGAAATCGAGACGTTCCACAAGAACTGTCTTGAGTCCGCGCATAGCGCAGTCACGGGCCGTGCCGGCTCCGGTGGCCCCTCCACCTATGATTATGACATCGTATTCCTTTGCAGCTGTGTCTTTCATGTTTTAAGATGATTATCATTGCCGGCGAAAGCAATGTAGGTGTGGAAAATTTGATTGCATAAATTTGATATTTAAACACCTGTCGACTCTACAAGGTTTATGTCTTGGCTACAATACATAAGTTTTTAAGTTCTTATAAAACGGGCAGCCGCCATCCGTGTCTGTTAACGCGGTTGGCGGCTGCCCGTTTTAATTTTTGCGGGAAGTATCAGTTGCCCATTTCCGATATGAAGCGTACGCGGGCGAGTCTTATCTCCTCTTCCGAGAAGTCGGAGCCTAATTGCCGGTATGCTTCCTCTATGTCGTCTTCTTCGGTCTGACGGAAATATTCCGTCAACTCGTCGATTGAATCTTTATCGAGCAATTCCTCGATATAATAGTCTATATTGATATGGGTTCCGGCCTCGACAATCGATTCAAGTTCTGTAAGCAGGTCGTCCATCTCTATCCCTTTGCTGTCTGCCAGCACGTCAAGGTCTATTTTGCGGTCTATGCCCTGGATAAGGAATAGATTCAGACGGCTTTGACCGTTGGCGATGGTTCTTACCCTTATGTCTGTAGGCCGCAGAATATTATAGTCCTCCACATATTGTCTTATCACCTTCAGGAACTCGGAGCCGTAGCGAGCGGCCTTGCCGTTGCCTACACCCGGTATATTGAGCATTTCCTCGTTGGTGATTGGATACATCGTGGTCATGGCCTCGAGAGAGGGGTCTGTGAAAATAACATATGGGGGCACATTGTTCTTGCGAGCTATCTGGCGTCGCAAAGCCGAGAGAATGCTGTACAGGCGTTCGTCGGCCGCCCCTCCTCCCTGCGCTTCGGTAGGCTCGGGAGAATCGTCAGTGAATTCACGGTCGGCTACAATCTCGAACTTGTCCGCCTTTTTCATGAATGCCCGTCCTTTGTCGGTTATTCTCAGAGCACCGTAAGATTCCATGTCTTTCGCGAAATATCCGGCGAGCATGCCTTGGCGCACTATGGTCATAAGGTCTTTCTCGCGGGCCTCCGAACGGCATCCGAATGTTTCAAGTTCAGTGTGTCCGTTTCTGAGAATTTCCGGAGTCCGATAGCCAAGCATAACATGAACCAGGTAGGAGGTGTTTGCGAAATCTCCCAGCAAGTCGGCCGTCTCAAGGGCATCGGCCAACTCTTCGGTAGCGTTTATCCTTTCCGGGGGATTCAGACAGTTGTCGCAGGCTCCGCAATGTTCTTCCTGGCATTCCTCGCCGAAATAATGCAGAAGTACCTTACGGCGACATGCGGCGGTTTCGGCGTAGGCGGCGGTTTCGGCCAGCAGCTGTCTGCCAATCTCTTGTTCCGTAGCCGTCTTGGACTGCAGCAGCTTGTCGAGTTTCTGTATGTCGCGGTTGCTGTAATAGCAGAGGCAATGACCGCGGTTGCCGTCGCGGCCGGCACGTCCGGTTTCCTGATAATATCCTTCCAAAGACTTCGGTATGTCGTAATGTATTACGTATCGTACATCGGGCTTGTCTATGCCCATGCCGAAAGCGATGGTAGCCACAATGACATCAACCTCCTCGTTGAGGAAGGCATCCTGATGTGCGGCACGTGTGACAGGGTCGAGGCCGGCATGATAGGGTAAAGCCCGGATATCGTTGACCTTTAGAATCTCACTGAACTCGTCTACTTTCTTGCGGGAAAGACAATATACTATGCCGGACTTGCCGGGATTGCTTTTTATGTATTTTATTATGTCGCGGTCTATATTCTTGTTCTTGGGCCGTACTTCATAAAAGAGATTGGCGCGGTTGAAAGAAGACTTGAACACCTTGGCGTCGATCATACTGAGCGATTTCTGAATATCGTGTTGCACTTTCGGGGTGGCGGTTGCCGTAAGCGCTATCAGCGGACGCGCGCCAATCTCGTTGATAAGCGAGCGAATTTTGCGGTATTCCGGTCTGAAGTCATGTCCCCATTCCGAGATGCAGTGGGCTTCGTCGACAGCGTAAAAAGAGATGCCGACTTTTCTCAGGAACAGAATGTTTTCTGTCTTTGCCAGTGATTCGGGTGCCACATAAAGCAGTTTTGTATGTCCGGCAAGTACATCTTCTTTAACCTGATTGATAGAACTCCTGGAAAGCGATGAGTTTAGGAAATGGGCGCTTCGGTCATCTCCGGTATGTCCGCGCAGGGCATCGACCTGATTTTTCATCAGGGCGATTAGGGGCGATATGACAATGGCAGTGCCTTTACTCATAAGAGCCGGAAGCTGGTAGCATAGAGATTTGCCTCCTCCTGTGGGCATCAACACGAATACATCGTGACCGTCAAGCAAAGCCGATATAACTTCGCCCTGCTGACCTTTGAAGGTGTCAAACCCGAAATATGCCTTTAAGGCACTGTTTATTTCCTGTCGGTTAGCCATGCGATAAGAAGAGATGTTGGTTAGTTGGGGTCAAAACGCTCAGATAAGGAATGTTTCAAGGACCTTGATTGGTAAACGTTCGTAATCAAAGTTAATATCTATTTTATTAAATTCCAAAAAAAATATTCCCCAAAAGCATGTGAAATTATGCTTCCGGGGAATTTTTATTGCTATTGTGCCCCGTTATGCGCATTTTTGTGGCATAAGGGGATTGCGGTGCGTTTCCGGTTACTCTTTCGAATGAGCTTTGTCGAAATGCGCCGCTTCCAGGCGATCGATAATATATTGCCCTGTAACCGTGAAGTTCTTCCGGTCTGAAGATGGTATCTCGAACATGGCATCCACCATAACGGTTTCGACTATGGAGCGGAGTCCGCGTGCGCCAAGTTTGTATTCTATCGCCTTGTCAACTATAGTGTCGAGAGCGTCGTCGGTGAACTCAAGTTCCACACCATCCATTGCCAGCAACTTCTTGTATTGGCGAGTGATGGCATTCTTAGGCTCGGTAAGTATCCGGCGCAACGCTTCTCGGTCCAACGGGTCAAGTGCTGTAAGCACCGGCAAGCGGCCTATTATTTCAGGGATAAGACCGAATGATTTCAGGTCTTGCGGCATGACATAGCGCATGAGATTCTGACGCTGTTCCTTACGCTGGGCGGAATTCTGACCGTAGCCCACGATATGAGTGTTCATACGGGCTGCGATCTTCCGTTCTATACCATCGAAGGCACCGCCGCATATAAAGAGGATATTGCGAGTGTCTACGGCAATCATCTTCTGTTCGGGGTGCTTGCGGCCACCGTTCGGTGGCACGAGAACCGTGGAACCCTCCAACAGCTTAAGCAGTCCCTGCTGCACTCCCTCGCCGCTTACATCGCGTGTAATGGAGGGATTGTCGCTCTTGCGGGCTATTTTGTCGATTTCATCAATGAAGACTATGCCCCGTTCGGCCCGTTCTACATCGTAGTCGCAATTTTGCAGCAGTCGGGTAAGAAGCGATTCTATATCCTCGCCCACATATCCAGCTTCGGTAAGCACCGTAGCGTCGACTATGGCGAATGGGACATCGAGCAGGCGTGCTATGGTTTTTGCGAGAAGCGTCTTGCCGGTTCCGGTAGGGCCGACCATTATGATATTGCTCTTTTCGATCTCGACATCATCGTCCGGTTCCGGGAGTAGGGACCGGTCGGCTTTCTCTGTTCCTTTCCCTTTGGCATCCTCTTGGCCCATACGGGCTTTGCGCGCGTCTAACTGCTGAATACGTTTGTAGTGGTTGTAAACCGCTACCGAAAGATATTTCTTGGCTTCATCCTGGCCTATGATATATTGGTCAAGATATTCTTTTATACTACGGGGAGTAGGGATTTCTTTCAAATCTTTGGCTGCGACGTGCTCCTGGGGATTGTTGCGCAGCACCTCCTCGCGCACTGAGTTTATGAAGCCCATGCAGTCAGTGCAGAGATGCAGTCCCGGGAGAACCTCGGCCACCGGTGCCTGGCGTGTGCCTGTAGAGCCGCAGAGCATACAGTTTACACCTGTCTCTTTTTTCTTTGCCATATTCTGTTGTCATGTGGGTCTTCCGCGATCTTTCTTTCAAACCAGACCGCGGAACGAAACCTGTAGCAGATGAAATGAGATTATTTCTTTCTGGTGTTTACCAGAATCCGGTCGATCATGCCATATTCCTTGGCCTCGTTGGCTATCATCCAATAGTCACGGTCCGAATCGGCCTCTACTTTCTCGAAAGGCTGGCCGGAATGGTCGGAGATTATCCGGTATAATTCTTCTTTCAGTTTCAGAATTTCACGGGCGGTGATCTCTATGTCGGAAGCCTGTCCCTGAATACCGCCCATCGGCTGGTGGATCATTACGCGGGAATGGGGAAGCGCATAACGTTTCCCTTTCTCGCCGGCCACGAGCAATACGGCCGCCATAGAAGCAGCCATGCCGGTGCAGATTGTAGAGACATCGGAATTCACATACTGCATGGTGTCGTAAATACCGAGCCCGGCATATACTGATCCTCCCGGCGAGTTTATATAAAGCGAGATATCTTTGTCGGGGTCTACCGAGTCAAGGTAAAGAAGCTGGGCCTGGATTATATTTGCGCTCTGGTCTGACACCTGCGTACCGAGAAAAATTATGCGGTCCATCATCAGACGCGAGAACACGTCCATCTGGGTTACGTTCAGTTGGCGCTCTTCAAGAATATAGGGATTCATATAGTCAGAGGTCGGAGTGAAGACAGAAGCTTCTTTGCCGCTTGCCTTGATATATGAATCGAGTGTGTTGGAACTCATGCCGAGGTGGTTCACGGCATAGTTTCTGAAATCTTTGTTAATATCCATTAAATATTGTTGCTTGCGTGTTTTATATTGTGCCGGCCCGGTCTTCTGGACTATGCCTGCAGACCGGGCCGGAAATTTATTTGTAAAGGCTCTTTCTGTACGTTTATTTGAAGAGTTCGTTGAATTCTTCTACGGTTACATCTTTCTCGTCTATCGTTACAGATGCGCGGATACCGTTGAAGAGCTTGGTGTCGAGAGCCTGGTTGGCAATCTGCTGCTGTGCTTTCTTGTCTTTCAGGATTTCGTGAGCGAAGTTGTCAACGGTCTGTTCGTCGGGATTGAACATACCGTATTGTGCGAATTGGCTACGGGCAACCTGACGCGCCAGATTGAGCATATCCTCCTGGTCAATCTTTATTTCAAGCTTTTCTGCCACAGCCTCCCGTATCAGCTCCCATATCAGTTCGGGGCGCATCTTGAGGTAAGACTCATCTATGTTTTCCTGAGTCATATCGCTGTTCTCGCTCTTGATAAGGAACTCCTTGAGTACCTCATCGGGGAGCTTGACATCGCCGACAGCCTTAACGAGACTATCTTTGGCATCGATGGTGAAGCGGAAATCAGAGTCGCGGCTCAGTTGGGCTGCGATCATCTGCTTAAGGGCATCGAGATATTCCTCATGGTTATGCACCTTGTCTTTACCGAACACGTTGTCGTAGTATTCCTGATTCTCCTCAGCCTGTTTCAGCGAGATTATGTCGGTAACCTTGAAGCGGAAGTCTCCGGTGTGGTCGGTGGCCTCTTCTTTAGGCAGGTGAAGCATCGAACCCATCTCGACGGCATTGTTGCCGGAAGCTTTCGAGGGATTGAACACAATTTCCTCTTCTTTCTTCTTGCCAAGGAATAGAGCCTTTTGGTCGGCATCTACGAAATGTTCTGGAGAGAGGATGCCGTTCTCTACGAACACTCCGCCTTCCTTGATAGCGCCGTTTTCGTCAAGTTCATTTATTACACCGCGTACTACGGCAGTCTCGTTGATTTCCTCACCCTCGACCTGCGAGCCGAAGCGACGGCGCAACTGCTCGTCCTGACGCTGAATCATATCGTCAGATACCTTGATATTGTAATAGGGCATGTGGGTTTCCTTGTCGAGATGCAGATCAAGTTCAGGTGCCAATCCTACCTTGAATTTCAAGGTATAGTCGGTACCGTGGATGTCGATGCTGTTGTCTTTTTCTGGCACAGGATTGCCGAGCACATGGAGTTTGTTCTCCTTTATATAATCAAAAAGAGAGTCGCCTACGAGTTTGTTGATAACGTCGTATTTCACGGCATCACCATATTTTTTCTTTATAATGGCGATGGGGGTCTTGCCGGGACGGAAACCCGGTTCGGGACGGTTCTTTGCGACTGTCTTGAGTTCTTTTTCTACCTTTTCGGAATAGTCTTTTTCTTCGATGGTTACGGTTATGATTCCGTTTACATCGTCGATTTTGGCAAATTCTACGTTCATTTTTATAATGTGGTTTCTATATGTTTTTTCGAGACGCTTTCTGAACTCTCCGCATTCATGCCGATATATCGGCTGTACGGTCTATCTCGGTTATAACAAATATCGGGCCAAAAAAGCCGTATGATACCCGAAACTGACTTTGGCGTGTAATTGAAAAACTGAACACACCTGAAGAAGAGTTCTCTCTGCAAAGGTGCAAAGATAGTAAAATATTCAGGATTCGGCAAGTCTGCCACCTGCCGAATCCTTCATTATCCCGGTTATTCACCGAATCGCGATGTCATCGCATGAAACATTCGAAGACTTTTACCGTATCTTCAAAGTCTTTAAGCGAGGCGGTTTCGGCTGCCGAGTGCATAGCCCATATGGCGCAACCCATATCGACTCCCCTGAGATCTATCTGCGAGGTGAGTATGTTGCCGAGCGTGGACCCTCCGGCCACATCGCCGTGGTTTACGAAATACTGGCATTCTACACCGGCTTTCTCGCATAGGGCACGGAATATGGCGGCTCCCACCGAATCGGTCATGTATTTGCAATTCGCGTTTATTTTCACCACCGGACCGCCTCCGACCTGTGGGTGGTTGGTGGGATCGTATTTCTCATTGTAGTTGGGGTGCCATGCGTGTGCATTGTCGGCCGATATCATAAATGAGTTCTCGACAGCGCGGGCGAAGCTTTCGGCCGGAGTCCCTTCGGTCTCTGCTATGCGTTTCATAAGGTTAGTCAAAACGGGAGACGCGGCACCCTGTTTGGTTCCTGACCCGGTTTCTTCATTGTCGAATAGCGCCATCACGCAGGTGTGCATGGGTGCGTTTTCGTCCCGGGCAATGGAGAGCATGGTCTGTAAAGACGCGAAAGCCATCGAAAGATCATCGATACGTCCGCTTTGGAAAAGGTCGCCGCAAACCGACACCACGCGCGGTTCCTCTACCGGGTATAGTGCCAATTCCCAATCAAGGATATCTTCGGCGTCGATGCCGAGTTTGTCGGCCAGGAGGGAACGGATTATGCCGCCGCGTTTCCTGTAGGCTTCGATCTCTTCGTTTGAGAAGCGTCCCAACACGGGTTTCATGTCTTTCTGTACCGAGAGAGGATTCCCGTCATTGACCTGACGGTTGAAGTGTATGGCGAGATGAGGAATCGTACATACGGGCTTGCGGAAATCAACCAGTCTGGTTTCCGGTCTGAGCGGATTGTCAGTGCGGAGCATCACCCTTCCGGCCATCGACAGAGGACGGTCGAACCAGGTGTACATTATCGCGCCGCCGTATTTCTCCACGTTGAGCGATACTGTGCCCCCGTCGTTGTAGATTTCGGCGTTGGGTTTAAGTTTGAAGCACGGGGAATCGCTGTGAGACGAAATAATACGGAATCCATGTTCCGACACAGCTCCGCGTCCGAGGATAAAAGGGAAGACGGCTGTATCGTTTTTAACCATATAATATGCGCCTCCCGGACGCAGATCCCATCTGTCGGCTGCCGACAGACGCCGGAACCCGGCTTTGTCAAGTTCGTCGGTAACGGTTTTGACAGCGAAGAAATTACAGGGTGACTCTCCGAGCCATTTCATCATTAGCTCACTGTTGTTCATGGTATTTTTTGTTCGGTTGGTTATTATTTAATCTGTATATTTGCCTTGCAGAAAATCTCCGGTTCAGGAAAACCGTATATGATTCAGAGGGCGAAGCACATTGCAGAGAGTCTGGCTCCAATAGGAAGTGAAATTCTCCCGGCATTCCAGATATGCCCCTTCAAGTTCCGATCCTTCGGAATCCTTTACAATCGATATGAAATTGAACAGAGGCTGGAAAATATCGGCAAGACATTCCGAAACAGATGCCGCTATGGGGGTGTCGCTGTATTTCATATCCTCCTCGAACGTTTCGAGGAACACATCGTCAGGACCGAGAACCATCTCTACATGGCGCCGTATGCTTTCGTAGAAATCTTCATCTACATATGAACCGTAATAGCGTTCTTCCTCTTCTTCGAGAGCAAGCAGAGAATCCGGGTCGGGAGCCCCTTCGGCAGCCGGTTTTTCGGGGCATTGCTCGTTTTGGGGAGCGAAGTCGGAAAACTCCCAGTATATTCGTGGCAACAAGTCGGTCATAGCCTGAACGAATTCAAGCCTTTTCATTTCGTTGGTTTGCTGCAGTGTGGTGCAATAATCGTTGGCCAATGCCGTGATGCGCAGCAGGCGCGTGCGTGTTTCGTTACTCATGTCGCAAATATAATGAAAAGACGTTAGCTGAGACAGTGGAATGCTCAGGATTTTTTCTTGACAGAGAATCCGAATTTGCCGATTACAGGTCCCAGTGAATGGTAGAAACCGTGGGAATATGCCATAAGACCGGCCTTTTCGAGCGAGAAAACGCCTGTTTCCGGATCAAGATAACGGCGGTCTGCCCTGACGTTTATGACCTCGGCCAGGAACATGGAATGCGATCCGAGCGCGGTTATGGACTTTACCTTGCATTCGATGCTGAGAGGTGATTCCTCTATTGTCGGCGATGACACTTTTTCGCCCGGTATCGGTGTTAATCTGGTTTCTTTCCATTTGTCATATTCCGCACCCGAACGGACTCCTGCCCAGTCAGTGGCACGTGCCATTTCTGCCGTGGTGAGATTTATGGTGAACTCCATGTTGCGTTCTATTATCGGATAAGAATGCCGTTCGGGACGTATAGATATGTAGCACATGGCAGGGTTCGTACATACCGTGCCTGTCCAAGCTACGGTAATCATATTCCATTCCTCGGGCGTAGCACCGCATGTTACTAGCACCGCCGGCAGAGGATATATCATAGTCCCCGGTTTCCAGGATTCCTTTTCTGCTTTCATAGTTTTATTAGTCATTAGTCATTAGTCGTTGGTCGTTATTGTCATCGGTTGTCGTATCTATTGTAGTCGTTAACGACTGATGATTCCGACGACAGACGTCCTTATCCGTTATCCCGTATCAGCTCCATACGCCATGCGACTTCGGCACTTTCCGGAACAAGACAACGCGCGCCTCTTCTCACTCCGGCTACCCATACAGGTTCGCCGTCTGGCGAGAGCAGAACCGGCGTGGCTTCTTTCTCACGTCTTGTAAGACGCATATCTTTCATGAGCTTGCTGATTAGAGCGCTCCCGGTGCCGGTGCCGCGGTGAAGACGGTCTCCTTTACCGGCACGTCTCAATTTCATCTTCTCGAGAGGAAACGGAAACCATGCCACATCCGGATTGCGGTTGCTTTTCATTGCCTCCTTGACTTCGTGAGTAAGGATAACCTTTTCCTCTTTTATTTTAAAAAGAGGAACGGGATAAGGGGGTAGTATCTCAAGATGGTCCCGTTCGAGAGATAAGCGCTTGCCATTGCCTAACAGCCACCATTGCCCGGATATCGAATTGCGGTGTTGCGCCGAGATGGTGCGCCATACCTCGGCCGCAATCTCAGGTGAACCTCCATGCTCCTTAATATAATAAAAAATCGCGGTCTCCGGTTCAGGATAAGTCGAGAGTTCCGAAAGTGAAAGGGTACCATCCGCGCTTTTGGGCATGCTGTCATCAATGAATTTCGCTTCCCGCCGCAACAATTCGGCACTACGCGCTATGGAGCGTCGGGCCGAAGGCCAACGGCTTTCAAGAAGAGGAAGTACCTCAAGACGCAGGAAATTGCGACGGAAGTCGGTATGTCTGTTGGTGGAATCCGTAACATACTCCTGATCTATTGCCGCGAGATAATCCAGAATCTGAGCGCGGGAGAATTGCAATAGCGGACGGAATACTGTTCCGTTGTCGGGTATCATTCCTTTTAGCCCGTTTATTCCGCTTCCTCTCATTAGATTTAGCAGCAGCGTTTCGGCATTGTCGTCAAGGTGATGAGCTACCGCGACCCGATCCCACCCCTCGTCTCTTATTAATGCCCGGAAGAAATCATAACGCAAGTCGCGACATGCAACCTCAAGCGAAACCCCACGTTGCGATGCCGTGGTGAGTGTGTCGAACCTCACGGTCTGTAACTCTATGCCAAGTCGTCGGCACAGGTTGCGACAGAAGACTTCGTCGCGTTCACTCTCATTGCCGCGGAGCGAAAAATTGCAGTGTACGGCTTTCAGGCGCAGCGAACCGTCGCGATATGCCGCCGATGATGACAGCAGCCGCAGAAGAGCCACGCTGTCGGCTCCGCCGCTCAGGCCTACGAGCAGTTTCCCGAATCGGTATCCGGTCATGAGGCTTTCGAACCTGAGTAAAAAATCCGCTCCATCGTTATCGGCGGCGATAAATCTTTCTTTTGGCATTATTTTTGTGTATATTTGCAAAACCAAAGAGGTCTGTGAAACGTTAAGTTTAAAGAGACCTCGAGAAAGGGCTCTCGTTTTGGTGCGCCTTCCCGGAAAGGGATGCTTATGCAGCCTTTATGGAATGGCTGTATATTCCGGCGAGAGAATATCTGAGAATAAAACTCAAGAATTTATACTAAATACAAAGTTAACAAAATTTATGGCAAAAGAATGGATTTGCACCGTGTGCGGTTATGTAGCCGAAGGTGAAGAAGCTCCCGAGAAGTGCCCACAGTGTGGCGCTCCCAAGTCGAAATTCCGTGAACTTGACGAAAAAGAGTTGCTTCAGTTCGTCACCGAACACGAGATCGGAGCCGCAAAGGATGCAGATGAAGAGATGAAGAAAGACCTGAACAACCACTTCCTGGGCGAATGCACCGAGGTAGGTATGTATTTGGCAATGTCTCGTCAGGCAGACCGCGAAGGCTATCCCGAGATTGCGGAGGCTTTCAAGCGTTACGGTCTTGAGGAAGCTGAACACGCAGCCAAGTTTGCCGAACTTCTCGGCGACATGGTATGGGATACCAAGACAAACCTTGAAAAGCGTATGCATGCTGAAGCCGGCGCCAATGCCGACAAGATGCGCATAGCCAGAAACGCTAAGGCTGCCAATCACGATGCCATACACGACACCGTACATGAGATGGCTAAAGATGAAGCACGCCACGGCCGTGGTTTCTATGCCCTTTACCAGCGTTATTTCGGCAACAAGAAATAATAAGGTTGAGCAGAGTAAGGAGTGGACTTTGGTCTTCACCAAGTTGAAAGATAATAAAAATATCCGGTCTCTCTCGAGACCGGATATTTTTTTATATGATTCCTATTTTGTGGGGCGGATTCAAAATGTTATTTTTGCATATAGGTCGTGACATTATACGGCCGACCCGGGAAGGGATGCCTTAAATCTATCATGCCATGCAGGACACAAGACGAAAGGGAGGGATAAATTATGTGAAAATATTGGGCCACGCGGGAGCTTTGCTGACTGTTATAGCGTGGGGCTCGTCGTTTGTTTTCACCAAAGTGCTGATGGAAGATGGCGGTTTCTCGCCCGTGGAGACTTACGTTTACCGTTTTGCCATGGCTTATCTTTTTCTGTTGCCGTTCACCATGAAAAAGATATTTGCCCGCAACTTGAAAGATGAGGTTCAGCTGGCATTGTGCGGCATATGTTCCGGAACCCTATATTTCATACTTGAGAATTATGCCCTCACACTCACTACAACAGCCAATGTATCGTTGCTCTCCGGCATCTCTCCGCTGTTTACGGCCATGCTGCTTGCCATAGTGTTTCATACAGGGCTGAAGAGAGGTGTGATTTGGGGATCGCTTATAGCCATAGCGGGTGTTACGTTGGTAATCCTTGCCGCACCTCTGGCCATGGGGCAGGGGCTTAAGATTAATCCGGCCGGCGATATACTCGCTTTGACAGCCGCCGTGTCGTGGGCTATATATGGTGTCGCGGCCAAGAGGCTCATACCATTGTATTCCACGTTGTTCATAACTCGTAAAATGTTCTTTTACGGAGTTGTTACGGCATTGCCTCTTTTGTTAGTGGGGCACGAGCCGTTGCACTTGGGGCTGCTGTTCGATTTTTCGCATCCGCAGTATCTGCTTAATATGTTGTTTCTTGTGCTTATATGCTCGTTGATGGCATATGTGTTCTGGAACGAGTCTATGAAAGCGATAGGAGCCGTGGCTACGAATAATTATATTTATGCGCAGCCCATAGTTACTATGATACTCGGAGCGTTATGGCTTCATGAACATATTTACCTGCTTGGGGTTGTAGGATGTCTGCTCATAGTTGGGGGGCTCGCATTGGCGGATAAACTGAAATGATTGCCGTCAGCCGTCAGAACGACACGCTAAGAAGGACGGCTGAATTATATCAAAGTATAGAATATGATAGAGTTGCAATACGATCCGGTGCTTATGCCGGCCATAGATGAATCATTGGGAAGCGATTTCTGGCAGTTTGGGCCGGTAGGAAAATCTCTGATATCCATGGTTCAGGGTCCGGTTAAGTTCTCAGAGACCGTCTCTATCTTCATGTCGCGTGGCAAATGTCGGTTCACGCTTTCGTTACGTTCATATGAGATTGAGGGGGGGGCCATCATATTCGTACGTAAAGGCGACATATTGCAGGTAGAAGAGATCAGCGATGATCTGACGGCCTCCTGCATGCTTTTTTCTCCAGGTTGTGTCGAGCGTCTATTCCACATTATCACTGACCGTTCGCCGGGTTCTCCTGTGGCCCGCTGTCCTGTTCAGTTCATACCCGCTGAAAAAATCGCGGAATTCGAGGACTTCTACGAGCGAATGAGGCGGATTTCATCGGATCATGACAACCCTCAGCGTCTTGAGGCGATTCTATTTTTCGCATCTTCCTTCTATTTCCAAGTAGGATACTCGCTTATATCGGCGAATGCCGACGAAGAGATAAACGTATCGAGCCGTACGGTAGAGGTGTTCCTCAGGCTTGTGCAGTTATATTTCCGAACCGAACGTTTCCTTGACTTTTATTCATCAAAGATGAAGATAACGTCGAAGCATCTGTCCCGAACAATAAAGAAGCAGACAGGTCTTACTGCGGCGGAATGGATAGACCGCTTCGTCGTGCTCGAAGCCAAGGTACTTCTCCGGTCTTCAAACCTGAATATACAGGAGATATCAGATTATCTGAACTTCCCGTCGCAGTCCTTTTTCAGCAAATACTTCAAGAAAGCGGTAGGGGAGTCTCCATCCGATTTCAGAGGTCGCTGGGGTTTATGAAAAATCTCAGTGCCCGCGTGTCGGGGGCGCATGGGGAGTTTTACCGATAAAACCGATAAAATCGGATCGGATAGGCATTTTTATAGTTGTCGTTTGTGGGTAAATCGGTTTTAATCCTTAAATTTGCAAATAGGAATGAAGTGTCGCGGAGATGGTAATCATATCAATCCGGCGTCAGGATATAACAAAACCTCTAAAACAGCGTTGTAAAAAAAGATTCCACCTGTTAATAAATATGGACAATCCTCAATATCAACCACAGGCGGCGGGGATGCCCCAGCCTGAAGAAAGCGGCGAACAGATCTCATTGAAAGAGATTTTTATGGCCGGACTAAGGAAATGGAAGTGGATAGTGGCATCAGTGCTGATTTGCCTTTTGTTAGGCTTCCTTTACCTTGCGCGTACGCCTAAGAGCTATACAGCCTCTGCGGCCGTAGAAATCAAGAACGACGAGAACTCATCGTCTATGAATTCGGCATTGTCGGCTTTTTCCGACATGGGTCTTGGAAGTGCTAACGCCAATCTATACAATGAAATGGCATATTTCCAGTCGCCTGATCTCATGGAATCGGTGGTGGAAGCGCTTGGCCTCGATGTCGCATATTACATGCGGGACGGTTTGAAAAGCGTATCTCCTTATGGGAATGAAGACCCGATAAAAGTAACGTTCCATAATCTTCCCGAGGGTGAGGGAGGTTCTTTCAGAGTACTGATTGATAATGATGGGATGATTACTCTCAATAAGTTCCGTATCAAGAAAGAGAAACTTCCTTACGAAAGTCCCAAGGTAAAGATGGGCGCTAAGGTCAAGACTCCTCTCGGTGTGGTTTCTGTAGACCCCGGTCCTGCATTCGACCCGGAAGAGAATTACAAGATATTTGTCGTAAAGCAGCCTATACCGGTGGCTGCGGCAAGTTGGTCCAAGCGTCTTAAGGTTGCCGAGCAGAACAAGGATGGCACGGTAATAGATATATCTATCAGTGATCAGTCGCCGGCACGTGCCAAAGACGTTCTCTCAGCCCTTATCAAAGCTTATAACGACAACTGGATTCTTGACAAAAATCAGATAGCTGTTTCTACCAGCAGTTTCATCAACGAGCGTTTGGGTGTGATTGAGGATGAACTCGGCAACGTCGACAGTGACATATCAAGCTATAAGAGTACTCACATGGTTCCCGACGTAGCGGCTACCGCTGCTATGTATCTCACGGAAAACCAGGAGATAAATAAAAAACTGCTCGAAATCAACAACCAGTTGCAGATGGCCCGTTTCCTGAAAGACCATCTGATGCGGGATGTGACCAACACGAGCACACTTCCGGTGAATCTCGGTATAGAGAGCCAGAGCGTGGAACGTCAGCTTACAACGTACAACGATCTTGTTCTGCAGCGCAATTCCCTGGCTCAGAATTCCGGCGAGACAAACCCTTTGGTACAGGATATTGATTCGCGTCTGAAAAATCTACGTGCTTCGTTGGCATCGTCGCTTGATAATGAGATACATTCTCTTTCAACCGATATGCGTAATGTGCAGAACCAGCAGGGTAATGTAAACAACCAGATCCAAGCCAATCCCGGACAGGCCAAATATCTGCTTACGGTAGAACGCCAGCAGAAAGTAAAAGAATCGCTTTACCTATATCTGTTGCAGAAACGGGAGGAGAACGAACTTACTCAGGCTTTCACTGCATACAATACCCGTATCATCACCCGTCCGGCAGTAGATTCCAATGCCACTTCCCCCCGCAGTACAATGATTCTCGGAGTAGCATTCCTCTTCGGTTTGCTTCTGCCTTTCGGCATTGTGTATCTGCAGGAAACAAGCAATACCAAGGTTCGTGGTCGTGAAGATCTTGCCAATATCTCCATACCGTTCCTCGGTGAGATTCCCGAATATCGCCCTTCACGTGGTGAAGACAAGAAGACTCTGCTTGTGGTAAAGCCCGGCGATCGCAATATGATCAATGAGGCTTTCCGCATAGTGCGTACCAACCTCAGTTTCCTGGGTCAGAACCCGACTAACGTCGTAATGGTTTCAAGCTTCAATCCCGGTTCGGGTAAGACATTCACCACCATGAATCTTGCGCTTAGCCTTGCTATCAGAGGTGTGCGCACTCTGGTTATAGACGGAGACATGCGCCGCGGCTCCGCTTCAGAATATGTGGGCAATCCCCGCGAAGGTCTTTCGTCATACCTGAGTGGAAAGGAGCCTGACTTAGACAAGCTGATCAAGCCATGTGGGAATTCAGGCAATCTGTTCGTTCTTCCGGCAGGCAGTATCCCTCCCAACCCTACCGAATTGCTTGAAAACGGTCGTTTCGGTGAAGCTATGGATCAGTTGCGTGAGGAATTCACCTACATCTTTGTGGATTGCCCGCCGATGGGTGTCATAGCCGACCCGCGTATAATAGAAGCGGTTTCAGACCGTTGCATCTTTGTAGTGCGCGTCGGATTGTTTGAACGCTCAATGGTTCCGGAGCTTGAGAAAATTTACAAAGAGAAGACCTACAAGAATCTTTCGCTTATTCTCAACGGTAGCAGTTCCACTGAAGGCCGTTACGGATATAATTATGGGTACGCGTCTGCAAGTAAGAACTATTACACTACAGACTAAGCAATCTCATACTGATTTGTCAGCCCTGGAGCGCATGGCGCATCCGGGGCTGATTTTTTCAAAACATAGATTATGAAACAGTTTTTAAGAGACTGGACTCTTGTATTGGCTATCATAGCCGGAATAGCCGGTTATTTCATATATGTAAATATCCCGTGGCTTGATGATACTCATGAATTTGCGCGCAAGGCTATATCGGTAACGCAGCCGGCACTCATTTTCGCTATGCTGTTTCTTTCATTCTGCAGGGTAAACCCATCGAGTCTCAAGCCATGTAGATGGCAAGGCTGGCTATTGCTTTTACAAGGAGGGTTCTTTACGATAATAGCTGTTACGCTTTCGTTGATGCCCGACGGCCCTGCGCATGTTATTCTCGAGGGGGCTGCGTTATGCCTGATATGCCCTACAGCTACAGCAGCGGCAGTGGTAACGCGTAAACTTGGCGGCGACATGGCCCATATAACGTCATATACCATATTGGTAAATCTTATGGTGTCGTTGATTGTGCCGGCTATGGTTCCGTTGGTTCATCCGCATGCTGACCTTGATTTTATATCTGCGTTTCTGCTGATATTGGGAAAGGTGTTTCCATTGCTCCTTTTACCGCTGATATGTGCGTTTATAGTACAGAAGTTCCTTCCGCGGTTACGGAAGGAACTTATAAAGAATGTGGATCTGCCATTCTATATGTGGGCCGTTGCGTTGACCCTGGCATTGACAGCCACCACCAGAAGTGTGGTCCATTCTACGGTAAGTCTCGACACTCAGATCGGACTTGTTGTGGTATCTCTTATATGCTGTGCGTTCCAGTTCTGGGCCGGAAAGAAGATTGGCACACATTACGGCGACACCATAACTGCCGGACAGGCCCTGGGCCAAAAAAACACGGTATTCGTGATATGGCTCGGCTATACCTTTTTCACGCCTGTAACGGCAGTAGTGGGTGGTTTCTATAGCATCTGGCACAATCTATACAACACGTGGCAGTTGAGAAAACACGGCTGACCGCTCAATAGGTCTGCAGGCTGGAGAAGGAACAGTTGCGGTATTCCGTTTCTCCGGCGTAGGGTATTTTCAGATCGGCGTTCCTGAAATCCTGTATGGTCAGTTCCATACCTTCGCTCTTTATGGCGTGTAGCATATTTGCCGGCACCTGTATCTCACACAGATTGAATGCCGATGAGTCTGCCACCACACGTGTGTCATCGGCCACATTGTATGGTTCTACCCGAAGCTTCAGTGTATCGTTGTTTTCTGTGATACGGGTATATGGTGCCCACGCTTTACTGAGCATGATTCTCGGGGTCTTCAGCGTATCTACGGCAGTGACCGTAACGTCCAGTCCGCGGACGGTATTGTCGGAATTGTATACATTGATGTTGTTGTCGAGGTCAAGCGCAAGTGTCATGAACATTCCTGTGGTTATTAGAGTGGTCTTGCCATCGCCTTTGACTGTTATCAATTTAAGTTCCATGCGTTTCATAGCTATGGAGGGGAAGAAAAACGCCCCGAGAGCAATCAGCACGCCGAGTGCGATTATGATATATGATGATTTTTTCATTTGATTAATTGTTTAGAAACTCCTGATATTTGGCTTTCAGTTCGTCGGGCGTGATGCCAAGCAGGCGCAACTGGCCGAAAAGTGTTCCAAGTTGATTGTCGAGCACGTCATTCTGGCGCAATGTCTTTACTTTGTCAGGCGCATCGTTATCAAGGAAGAAGCCGATACCGCGTTTCTGGTAAATTATTCCCAGTTGCGAAAGATAGTCATATGTACGCACGAGGGTGTTAGGGTTAACCTGAACTGCGGCGGCATACTCCCTGACCGATGGCAGACGGTCTCCAGGCCTTAGGTCGCCGGCCAGAATGTCATCGCAAATTTTGTCTGCGATCTGAAGATATATCGCTTTACTGTTTTCTTTGAAATACATAATGTGTCATAAAAAAGACGCTTGCAGGCTTACCAGCGGTTTGTGACTTCCGTCTGTTTCATGCGGTAATAGCTGAGCCAATAAAGGAATAATATAGGTATCAAAAATACGAGAACTTTTATGGCGATTGTCTGTGGGGTAGTATCATACTCGAATACTCTCAGTTGCGTCGGTGCGGAACCGTAGAATACTTTGGTGCCGAGATATCCGAGAATACCTGTAATCATAGAGATGCCCCAAAGCACACATCCGGTTATGAGGAAAGAATTGCGGGGAATGTAGATGCTCCCGACTACGAAAACAGACTGGAACAGGAAAATAAAGCCCCACCATACAATCAGGTATTTCATCGTGTCGGCATTGAGTGGCTCTTCTCCTATAGCGAACAAAGTCGATAGCGGAACAGGATGCGCATATTCTCCGAAAGGTGTAAAGAGCTTCAAAGCCGCCACGCGCAGCCAGTCTATTACCACTCCATACAAAGAAACGATAACGAAAGAACCGACAATGTATATTATGAAATATGCGCAAAATTGTTCTATCTGCTTGACCGGGATGGTAAGTGTCTGTAATCTGCTACGGTCTGAACCATAGGCCACATAGAATATGGAGCCAGCGACACATGACACTATAAACATGGCCGCTATGAACACATTGCATATTCCTTGCCATTGTATGTCTTTGCCGTCGAGAGTCGCGTTTATATAGCGATATTGTGAAGTTAAAGAGTCGAAGAGCACCACAGCCAGATATGCACCGAAAATCAGACCTATGGCGAACAGCAGTTTAGTGCCATGAACGGCGAGGTGCTGCCGGATGTAAAGAATCATCCGATGAATGCTGAATCTATTATTGTCCATCGTTATCGAGTATTTCGTTTAGTTTGTGTGGATTCTGGAGAGCGTATCCGAACAGGAGTTCGAGATTAATTTCTGTTTCAGAGCCGGATTCATTGGGAATCATTATATCAAAACCGCCGGGGGAGGGAATTGAAGCGAGTGCTCCGTCTGCTTCTGTTCTGTTGATATTGTTCAGGAAAGCGAGTTTTGACTGTATTTCGGCTGTAGATCGCGAGAATATTAGAGATTGCAGGTTCATGACCATCACATGGTCGAGAATTTGATCGAGATCACGCACTTGATGGGTGGAGATGATCATCATTCGATCATCAGTCATAAGGGAAGCGCAAAGCTGACGGAAAGCCATTTTCCCCGGTATGTCAAGGCCGTTTGTGGGTTCATCAAGCAGAAGTATTTCTGTCTGGCATGCGAAAGCGAAACTGATGATTATTTTCTTACGTTGGCCCATTGACAGGCTTTTAAGGTTGCGCGTACGCTCGATGTCAAAGCCGAACGTCTCAAGGCAGCGGTTCATGACTCCGTTATCGAATTTCGGATAGAAAGGAGCGTTGACCGCTATATATTTTTTCAGTGAGATTTTGGGTAAGTCCATCTCTTCCGGCACAATAAAGAAAGAAGCCATTGTGGACGGGAGTCTCAGGCGTGAGTCCGTATCATTTATAAGCACACGTCCTTGACCGGGGATAAGGGCACCGGCGATAAGGTAGAGCAAGGTGGACTTTCCGGCCCCGTTGGGGCCGAGAAGTCCGTAGATCTTGCCCGGTTCAAGTTCGGCCGTCATGCCGGAGATAACGGGAGGACGGCGCGAACTGTAGCGGAAACTAAGATTCTGAATTGAAATCATAATAACAATACTAATACTATAATACTAAAAAATTATTGTCTGTTTGATAGAGCACTTACACGCCTTACACCATTGCATAAGAGTAGTGAAATAGTGTATTAGTGTAATAGTACACCGCAAAAGTAATACCGAATCTTAGAAAAAACAAATTTTACGGGAATTTTTTTTATTTTTTTTGGCGAGGGCTATGAGAACTATGAGTATTATGAGAACTATGAGAACTATGAGAACTATGAGAACTATGAGAACTATGAGAGCTATGAGAACTATGAGTACTATGAGAGCTGTGAGGATTATGAATAATACGGATGATAGGAACAATATGGGCCAACGCCCCGAAGAGGGCGTTCAGAGAATAGCCGTGGGGTAAGCGAAGCGCACCCTACGGATAGAGAGATAAAAAATCCCGATTCCAACACGCCAACGGCGTGTTGGAATCGGGGGAAATATTGTATTTTCAATCTTTTAGGAAGTTAAATTCAAACGACTCTCTCAGTCGGTTAGTTTACGGTAGCGGATGCGGTGGGGCGTGGCATCGGCACCGTCGCGCTTGCGACGGAACTCTTCGTAATCGGAATATGACCCTTCGTAGAAAGTTACCTTGCTGTCGCCTTCGAATGCCAGTATGTGGGTGGCTATACGGTCAAGGAACCAGCGGTCGTGGCTGATAACCACAGCGCAACCTGCAAAATTCTCAAGACCTTCCTCAAGGGCACGCAGCGTGTTGACATCTATATCATTGGTAGGCTCGTCGAGCAGAAGCACGTTGCCCTCCTCTTTCAATGCCATTGCCAAGTGCAGGCGATTGCGTTCCCCACCTGAAAGCACTCCGATTTTCTTCTCCTGATCGGCACCTGTGAAGTTGAATTTAGACAGGTAGGCGCGGGCGTTCATATCACGGCCTCCGAGACGGAACGAATCCACACCCTGCGATATAACCTCATAAACCGTTTTTTCGGGCGACAGGTCTTTGTGATTCTGGTCCACATAGGCAAGTTTCACGGTCTCTCCAACCTCGAAACTTCCTTTGTCGACCTTTTCCAATCCCATGATGAGTTTGAAGAGGGTGGTCTTGCCGGCACCATTGGGACCGATAACGCCTACAATGCCATTAGGGGGAAGCATGAAATCGAGCCCCGAGAACAGCATCTTATCACCGAAACTCTTTTCGAGTTCATGACCGAGAATCACCTTGTTGCCAAGGCGAGGGCCGTTTGGAATGTAAATCTCGAGCTTCTCCTCGCGTGCTTTCTGGTCTTCGTTAAGCAGACGGTCGTAGCTTGACAGACGCGCCTTGCTCTTTGCCTGACGCGCTTTCGGGGCCATACGCACCCATTCCAGCTCACGTTCCAGTGTTTTGCGACGTTTCGACGCCTGTTTCTCTTCCTGGGCCAGACGTTTGGTTTTCTGGTCGAGCCATGAGGAATAATTCCCCTTCCAGGGTATTCCCTCGCCACGGTCCAGTTCCAGAATCCATCCGGCCACATGGTCGAGGAAGTAACGGTCGTGTGTAACAGCGATGACGGTGCCGGGATATTGTTGCAGATGCTGTTCGAGCCAGTCGATCGATTCCGCGTCGAGATGGTTGGTAGGCTCGTCGAGCAGAAGAATATCCGGTTGCTGCAGCAACAGACGGCAGAGAGCCACGCGTCGGCGTTCGCCGCCCGAGAGAGTCGAGATCTTCTGGTCGTCTGGCGGACAACGCAGAGCGTCCATGGCCCGTTCAAGTTTATTGTCTATGTTCCAGGCATCGCAGGCGTCGAGTTTGTCTTGAAGCTCGGCTTGACGGTTCATGAGAGCCTCCATCTTGTCAGGGTTCTCAAGGACATCCGGGTCGCAAAAAGCCTCGTTGAGACGGTCGAACTCCTGCAAAAGGTCCATAACCGGCTGCACACCCTCGCGCACAACCTCTATGACCGTCTTGTCGGGGTCAAGTTTGGGATCCTGTTCCAGATAGCCCACCGAGTAACCGGGCGAGAACACAACGTTGCCCTGGTAAGACTTATCGAGGCCCGCTATGATTTTGAGCAGGGTAGACTTACCGGAACCGTTGAGACCTATTATGCCGATTTTGGCTCCATAGAAGAAAGAGAGATAAATGTTTTTCAGTATCTGTCGTTGCGGGGGAATCACTTTGCTGACACCCACCATAGAGAAAATAATTTTCTTGTCGTCTGCCATAACGGTATTATTTGACGGCTTTGGTGCGGTAGGAGCAACCTACCTTACCTTTCTGGATATTGTTGAGTTTGGATTTGATAAGCTGTTTGCGAATGGGGGCGATATGGTCGGTGAAGACCTCGCCTTCGAGATGGTCGCATTCATGCTGTATTATGCGGCTTAGGAATCCGGTGAATTCCTGCTCATGTTCCTCGAAATTCCGGTCGAGCCAGTTCAAGCGCACATGTTCATATCGTTTTACATTCTCGTTGACACCGGGAAGCGATAGGCATCCTTCGGGACGGCTCACGGGGTCAACGTCCTCGATAACGTCAAGTTCAGGGTTTATAAGAACAAGTTTGGAGTCCTTGCATTCCGGGAAATCCTCGGCAAGGGGAGAGCCGTCTATAACTACGACGCGTATCGGTAGGCCGATCTGCGGGGCGGCGAGTCCCACGCCATCGCTGTTATACATGGTTTCAAACATATTGTCGATAAGCTTATCCAGCTCCGGGTAATCCGGTTCGATGTCGTCGGCCACCTGGCGCAACACCGGCTGGCCGTAAAGATAAACAGGTAAAATCATTCTAAAGCGTATATATCTGCAAAGTTAGCGAAAACCGCCGGATAACCTCTAATTCCATTCGATATTTGTGTGGTTTGGCTGTATCCCATTCATTAGTTTTGCCGTGTTCTGTTATTTGACTGTTTTGAAGAATCTGCTTTACACCAGCCAATGGTACTATGGATATTTTTTGCCTGACAATCGGTGTTCGACTCAATAGAAACGTGTGCCAAGTCGAGAAAAAGTTTATGGACAAAACTTTTCTTGGTATAGCCGGGAGTCGAGGAAGCCGGTCAGGATAAGGGTGGCGGCCATTTCGTCGGCGAGTTCCTTATCCCTGCGGCGCATCTTGGGCACTCCGCCGGCTATCATCTCGCGGTGGGCTATGGTCGAGGTGAAACGCTCGTCAAAGCGGACTACCGGCATATCCGGTAGCTCTTTCTCCATCTGCCTTAGAAACGGCGCTATATAGCGTGCGCTCTCGGAAGGTTCGCCGTTAAGCTGTCTGGGTAATCCTACCACCACCAACCCCACATCCTCACGTGAAAAGTAATCTTTCAGGAACGCCATAAGGTCGCAGGTACGTACGGTCGGCAGACCGTTGGCCGATATCCTGAGGGTGTCGGTAACGGCTATGCCGCAGCGTTTGCGACCATAATCGATTGCTAAAATTCTGCTCATTCTTTCAATATCCACCCCTTCCGTGTCGTTAAAATTATATCGCGGGCAACCTGAAGATGCCTGCATCCCGATACTCTTATGAACGCAAAGCTACTAAAAAATATAACTCGTACGGTTGCCAGAAAGGGATTTGCCATGATCGTTACCGCAGGAGCCGCGCTTTTCTGTGTGCAACCTGCTTTTGGAGCGGATCCTAATCCTCTCGACGAGCTGACAAACATGACCTTTATCGAAATGGTAAACTCAGTGGAGTTAGGCAAGCAGTCGGAACTGATACAGAAATTCCAGAAACGCGAAGCCCAGTCGAAATTGATGAACGGCAAATACAATCCCAAGGGAGAATGTACCGTGGAGACCTTCCGTAACCGCGAGGTGCTTCTGCTCACCATACCGGCTCATCTGCTCTTCGCTCCGAATTCCACGGAACTCAAACAAGGAGCGGCCGAATATCTGCAGCCGATAAGACGCTATCTGAAAGACCCGGACATGTATAGGGTGATGCTGGTGATGCATACCGACAATACCGGGTCGGAGGAGTATCGCGACCGACTGACGTTGCAACGCGTAGATGCCGTTTACGACTGGTTCGAGAACTCAGGTTCCGATACCCGCTATCTGTTCCCATTCGCCATGGGCGACGAGCTGCCACTTGACGAGAACACCTCTATGGAGAACCGCGACCGCAACCGCCGTCTGGAAATATATCTCGTGCCAGGCACAAAAATGCTTGAACAGGCCAAGAAGGGACGTATAGCCTTCTGACCTCAGTCCATCCGATCGCGATAGTCGGCGTAAGTGAACTCCCTCAACAATACCGGCGCTCCTTCCGATGGCTGGAACCAGATGGAAGGATGCTGTATGCCGTTGAACATGTTGGTTTTAACAGTGGTATAATGATTCATGTCCTTTAAAGTAAGACGGCACCCCGCCTCCAAAGGTTCGGCGAAACGCCAGTCGCCTACGAAATCGCCGCTCAGGCATGAATTCCCTCCAAGTCTATAAGCCAGGCCCTTGTCAGAATCATCGGGGAGGGCCTCTTCTATAGCCGGTTTATAAGGCATTTCGAGGCAGTCCGGCATGTGGCAGGCAAACGAAGCGTCTATGATACCTGTGCGTATGCCCCCGTCTTCCACTACGTCGAGAACCTCTGTAATCAGGTCTCCTGTCTGCCATGTGAACGCCGATCCGGGTTCCATTATTATTTCCAGATGCGGATAGTCGGCCTTCAGACCTTTGAGAAGAGAGATAAGCAGCTCCACATTATAATCCTTGCGGGTTATCAGATGGCCGCCACCCATGTTGAGCCATTTCAGCCGGGGCATCAGATGGCCATAGTGAGTGCGGAAACTCTCGAGCACTTTCTCCAAATCGCTGCTGTCGCTTTCGCATAACGCATGGAAATGAAGACCTTCGAGTCCGTCGGGCAACGGTCCTTTCATAGTCTCGGGTCCCTCGCCGAAACGGGAGCCTACCACACACGGGTTGTATATGTCGGTTTCGATCACGGAGCATTTCGGATTTACCCTTAGTCCCGGAGAAACCTGACGGTCCGGGTGAGCTGCGTTCCATTCCCTGATGCGCGGCATGAACTTATGGAACTGGGCCAGCGAATTGAAAGTTATATGGCTGCATCCGGCTAAGAACTTAGGGAAAGTCTCTTCGGTATATACGGGGCAGTATGCATGAACATCGCCCTGCAGATAGTCGAGCGACAGCTGCATCTCGTTGAGAGAGCTGGCCGTGGAAGCCTTGAAGTAACGGGCTATCACAGGAAAAGTCTTCCACAGGGCATTGGCCTTGAAGGCCATTATCAGCTTCACTCCCGTGGCGTCGGCGACACCTTTCAGCTTTTCGAGGTTGCGCACCATACGCTCTTCATATACGATGTAGAAGGGTGTGGGTATCTGCGATATATCGGTTATATTGTCGGTCATTGCTCTTCAATTTTGAATTTCGCGAATTTTAGAATCATTTTTTTTTCTCCCACCTGGTCGAAAGTAACCTTTATTCCATCTTCTCCTGAAATCTTACCTACGGCCGAGATTGTGCCTTTCCCGAAGCGGGAATGTATTATCCTCATACCCTCGCTCAGTTCCGACGGAGCATGGTAACCCATCTCTCCGGCGGCCACCGGCATTGAGGGTGCCGGTGCGGAAACTCCTTCGCCGAGACGGCGCAACCGCTGTCCTCCCTCGGAACGTACGGAAGAGCCGGGCGACAAGGGATTGGCTCGGTTAAGCCATCCGCCGGAAGTGGATTTCCCCACCGTGTTTCTGCCCTGAACTGACGAATAGGAGCCGTAACGTTCCTTTCTTATGTAGTTGTCAGTAGGGTTGAAGGCCGATGCACGGCTATTATTCGGCATTACGTTGCTTGATTGCACCGTAAGATACTTGGGGTTCATATCCTGCAGGAAACGCGACGGACGCGGGGCCACCGTCTGGCCGTTGCGAATGCGGTTGCCTGTATAAGTGATGGTGCATGTCTTCTTGGCCCTTGTTATGGCCACATATAGCAATCTGCGTTCTTCTTCGACCTGCGACACCGAATTCATGGACATTGCCGACGGAAACAGCTCTTCCTCAACGCCGACTATATAGATATGGTTGAATTCAAGCCCTTTGGCGGCGTGAACCGTCATCAGTGTAACCTTCGGAGTGTCGGCATCATCGTCATTGTCCTGGTCTGTGGCGAGCGAAACCTCCGAAAGGAAGGCCAGCATGTCGGCATTGCCTTCACCGCTTTCCATCTTTTGCTCGCTGAAATCTTTCAGACCTGCAAGCAGTTCGGCGAGGTTCTCCTGTTTCGATACAATCTCGGGTGTGGTCTCATGCAGCAGAGATGAAAGGATACCCGTACGGTTGTATATGAGTTGTCCTAATTCGTAAGCTGAGGAACCTTTGCCGTTGTCGGCGATAAACTCGTCTATGATCTCGCGGAAAGCGTCAAGTTTGCGCAATGTGCCGGCGTTGACTGCCAGATTGAACTGCGTGGGGTTTGATATAACCTGCCACATGGAGGCACCCGAGGCTATGGCCGCGGCCTGAATCTTCTTCATGGTAGTCTCGCCGATTCCTCGCGCAGGGTAGTTGATAATGCGGCGGAGAGCCTCGTCATCGTCAGGGTTGATGGCCATCCGGAAATAGCAGATGGCATCCTTTATCTCCTTGCGTTGATAGAAAGACTGGCCCCCGTATATGCGGTATGCGATATTGCGGCGGCGCAGCGACTCTTCTATCACGCGGCTCTGGGCATTGGTGCGGTAGAGAACGGCATAATCGGCAAGTGAATCATGATTTGTGAGCCGCGATTGTGCGATAAGATTGGCCACCATAAAAGCCTCGTCGAGATCCGTATATGTATATATGACCTTCACTTTCTCGCCCTCCTCGTTTTCGCTGAACACGTTCTTGGGCATCTGGCGTGTATTCTTGGCTATCAACGAGCCGGCGGCGTTTATTATATTTTGCGTGGAGCGGTAATTCCGTTCAAGTTTGAATATGCGTAAATCGGGATACCTTTTCTCAAGGTTCAGGATGTTGGCGATGTTGGCGCCACGGAAAGAGTAGATGCTTTGCGCATCGTCGCCAACTACACATAGATTACGGTGGTATCCGGTAAGCTGCGACACGATAAGACTCTGGGCAAAGTTGGTGTCCTGATATTCGTCGACAAGCACGTATTGAAAGAACTCCTGATAGTGCCGGCACACGGCAGGGTAGTCTCTGAGCAACAGATTCATGTTGAACAGTATGTCGTCAAAATCCATCGCGTCCGCAACCCGGCAGCGTTCCTGATATATCTGATATATGCGTCCTGTCATAGGCCGGCGTGCCGCCCTGTCGGCCTCGTAGTTGTCTTTATCGCGCAGGTATTGCCCGGGAGATATCAGGGCATTCTTGGCGTTGGATATTGCCGAAGCTATTACGGCAGGTTTATATATTTTCTCATCAAGCCCGAGATCTTTGACTATATTTTTTATCAGAGAGCGGGAATCGGCCGTGTCGTAGATGGTAAATCCCGGTTTGTAACCTGTCTCTTCCGGATGGCGGCGCAATATTCTGAGGAAGATGGAGTGGAAGGTACCCATCCATAGTCTGGATGCTACCGATGTGCCGACCATAGCCTCCACACGTTCCTTCATCTCCCGCGCCGCCTTGTTGGTGAATGTCAGCGCCATTATGCGGCCGGGATTGTAGCCGTGGCGCAGAAGATCCACTATTTTATAGGTCAACACCCGTGTTTTACCGGAGCCGGCCCCGGCAATCACCAGCGCCGGGCCGTCCTTGTATGTTACCGCGGCTCTCTGCTGTTCGTTCAGCAGGTCGAGGTATGAGTAGTCTATGTTGTCTTCTTCTGATATAATGGGTGTTGACATGGGTCGTTGATTAATGGTGTGTGTCGAACAAATGGTTGCTCCCGATTGTCTTTATTGTTCTGATCCGAGTAGTGATACGTAAGAAGGCACCTGCGGTATGAAGTTGTAGGTTCCGGTACGGTAATCTATGGCACAACAGTAGTGGCGAAGTCCGTTGGACACTACAAGAAAGCGGGCTTTCAGAATCATGTTATAACGCACAATCTGATCGAAAGTATCCTGACATATCTCTACATCAGGGGCCTTGTATTCCACAATCATCAGCGGCGCTCCGTCGCGGGGACTGTAAACGAGCGTGTCGCAACGCTTAGACATGCCGTTAAGCTCTACTTTCACCTCATTGGCCATAAGCGTCCGTGGGTATCCGAGGTTATCGCTCAGGAATGCGGTAAAATGCTGGCGTACGAATTCTTCCGGCGTAAGAGCTACATACTTGTGGCGCAGAGGGTCATAGACCTTTACTATCCCATCCTCCACACAGGTCTGCAGCTTAACCGGAGGCAAATTTAATGAACTGCTCGAAGGTTTAGACATCTGATCGGGTCAAAAACAGGAAACGGAGGGATTACTACCTCCAATGGAACACACGGGAGGGCAAATTTACGCATTTTTTTTGTATTTTTGTGAGTGGGAACGTGCTGTGAACGAAATATCACTGAGCCTCACTCCCGAAGGCGGCTCCATGAGCCGTAAGGCCTTTCAATAAAGAAACAACAATGACCGAAAATAACAGTAACGGCGTAAAAGCCGACTTCAGACGCAAACCGGAATGGCTTAAAATCAAATTGCCGCGTGGTTTCAAGACAAGTCAGGTAGTTGGATTACTCAATGAGCATCATCTCCATACGATATGCACATCAGGCATGTGTCCTAATCGTGCGGAATGCTGGGGCGCCGGCACGGCTACTTTCATGATAGGTGGAAACGTCTGCACGAGGGCATGTAAATTCTGCAACGTGGCCACCGGTAAACCATCTCCCCTTGACAAGAAAGAGATAACCGATATAGTGAAGAGTATACGCGAGCTGAAGCTTAAACATGTGGTGCTGACGTCGGTAGACCGCGATGACTTGCCCGATCTCGGTGCCGGTCATTGGGCGGAGTTGATACGTGCCATTAAAAAGGATTGCCCCGGTGTTACAATGGAGGTGCTGATACCTGATTTCCAGGGTAGGCTCGACCTTGTGGACATGGTGATAGATGCCGGTCCGGAAGTGGTGAGCCACAATATGGAGACAGTGCGCCGTCTCACTCCCGAAGTCAGAAGCGTGGCGACTTACGATACATCACTGAAAGTGATAGCACGCATAGCTGAAAGGGGAGTGCGCTCGAAATCCGGCATAATGCTCGGTCTCGGCGAGACTCCGGCTGAAATAGCGGAAACGCTCGATGATTTGAGAAACGTAGGGTGTGAGGTGGTTACGATAGGACAATATCTTCAACCGTCGGCAAGACATTATCCCGTGCAGGAATACATAACTCCTGAAACTTTCGAGGAATACCGTAAGTTCGGAATCGCAAAGGGATTCCGGCATGTAGAGTCGGCACCGATGGTGCGTTCAAGCTATCACGCCGAAAAACACGTTCACTGACTATGCCGTTTTTGCAGATAAAAGATCTGGGTCTGCGTGGCTATGCCGGAGTCTGGAAAGCCCAGAAAGAGATCCAGCAGGCTATGGTAGAGGCAAAGCGTGCCGGTAAGCCTGTGGCTGAGGAACAGTTATGGCTTGTAGAGCACACCGATGTTATAACTCTCGGTCGGCATGCCGAGCGGAGTAATCTGTTGTTTGCGCGCGATGAACTCGCGCGAAGAGGTGTTGAGGTCTACGACATAGAGCGCGGAGGAGATGTTACCTATCATGGCCCCGGACAGCTTGTGGCATATCCGTTGATTGATCTTGAGGCGCATCATCTCGGGGTAAAGAGTTATGTAGACCTTCTTGAGGAAAGCGTGATACGCACGATAGCCCATTGGGGTATCGAAGGAGAAAGAGTGGAAGGTGCGACCGGAGTGTGGATTGGGAAGGGGACACCGGCCGAGAGAAAGATTTGCGCCATAGGAGTGAAATGTACACGGTTTGTAACCATGCATGGTCTGGCTCTTAATGTAAATACAGATCTGAGTCGGTTCAATCTTATCAATCCTTGCGGTTTCACAGATAAAGGTGTAACGTCTGTGGCTGTTGAGACGGGAAAAAACATACCGATGCCTGAGATTAAACAACGGTTTTCAGCTGAGTTCCGGAAATTGCTGGAGTATAGCCGGTAATCGTCAGGGGGAGATTGGAGTTATGGGAGTAATTGGAGTAATTTGAATTATTGGAAACAGATACGACCAATGACTAATGACCAATGACCAATGACTAAAAAAAGGATGCTCCCGAACGGAAGCATCCTTTTTTATGTGAAAATGGTATTTATCAGATGATACCCTGAGCGAGCATAGCGTCGGCGACTTTGAGGAAGCCGGCGATGTTGGCGCCCTTCATGTAGTTGATGTATCCGTCGGGCTGTGTGCCATGTTCTACGCAAGCGCAGTGGATGGAGTTCATCATTTCGTGCAGTTTGGCATCTACTTCAGCGGCGCTCCACTGGAGGTGTTCTGCGTCCTGGCTCATTTCGAGACCGGAAACGCCTACGCCACCTGCGTTGACAGCCTTACCGGGGCAGTAGATGGTCTTGTTGGCGATGAATGCGTCGATAGCTTCGGGAGTGCAACCCATGTTGGATACTTCAGCGCAGAGCTGAACGCCGTTTGCGATCAGAGCCTTTGCGTCAGCCTCGCCGAGTTCGTTCTGAGTGGCGCAGGGCATGGCGATATCGACTTTCTGCTCCCAAGGTTTGCGGCCGGGGAAGAAAGTTGAGCCGGGGAACTTGTCGGCATAAGGAGCGACAACGTCGTTGCCGCTTGCGCGGAGTTCCAGCATATATTCGATCTTTTCAGCGTCAAGACCGGCGGGATCGTAGATGTATCCGTCAGGACCGGAGATAGTAACAACTTTCGCACCGAGTTCGGTAGCCTTTGTAGCGGCACCCCATGCTACGTTACCGAAGCCGGAGATAGCTACAGTCTTACCCTTGAGATCCTCGTTCCAGTTTTTCTTAAGAACGTTCTGAACGAAGTAAACGGCACCGAAACCGGTAGCTTCAGGACGCAGACGGCTGCCGCCGAAAGAGAGTCCCTTGCCGGTGAAAGTACCAGTGTTCTCACGGGCGAGCTTCTTGTACATACCGTACATATAGCCAACTTCGCGGCCGCCTACGCCTATATCGCCTGCGGGTACGTCGCGGTCGGGACCGAGGTTACGCCACAGCTCCATAACGAAAGCCTGGCAGAAACGCATGATTTCAGCGTCGCTTTTGCCACGGGGCGAGAAGTCGGAACCGCCTTTGCCGCCACCCATGGGAAGGGTTGTGAGGGCGTTTTTGAAGGTCTGCTCGAAACCGAGGAACTTAAGTATAGAGAGGTTGACAGATGCGTGGAAACGGATGCCGCCTTTGTACGGGCCGATAGCATTGTTGAACTGAACGCGATAGCCTATGTTGTTCTGGACTTCGCCATTGTCATCTACCCATGTTACACGGAAAGTGAAGATGCGGTCGGGCTCTACCATGCGCTCGATGATGCGGGCCTTCTCATATTCGGGGTGCTGGTTGTAAACGTCTTCTACTGACAGAAGTACTTCTTTTACAGCCTGGAGAAATTCCTTCTCACCGGGGTGCTTGGCCTCCAGATTGGCCATGATTTCGTTAATGTTCATTGGTCGTTTTAGATTTATGGTTAAACGTGTTTTGTTTGGTATTATGAGATGATAGTCGCGACTTCCCGCGACAGAGGTTCTACGTATGCCTTCCCTTATACATTATATTATATATAGGTGGAGCCTTTCGTTTCTCTCCATTGCAAAAATAGTATCTTTCACCATATCGGCAAAAGATTTAAAGATATTTTTCAACATGTTTTCAAATAATTTTCATGAAACACCCGGTTGCGCTTATTCCGACACGGCAAAAAGTAAGCGGAACCCGCCGTAATGGGGGCTCCGCTTGTATTTCAGCGAATCAGTTTGTCGGAACTTCCTTATTTATCGGTGAAGATTACGATACGGTTCCAGTCGTTGCTTTCGTAAGGCTGTACGGAAGATCCGTCATAGCGTACGGTGTAGCGGTCGGCTGAGATTCCGTAGTTCTTGGTAAGGCTGGCTGCAACCGCTTCGGCGCGTTTCTGGGAAAGTGCCATGTTGTAGTCGGCGGTACCGGTATCCTTATCGGCGTAACCTACGATTGTAATCTTGGCATCGGGATTAGCCTTGAGCCATTGTGCCATGTTGTAGACATTCACTTCTTCCTCGGGCGAGATCACCGCAGAGTTGATTTTGAAGCGTACGGTAGAGAGGAGAGGAGTTTCGGGGCAATCCTTAACCACTTCCTTGGGTGCCGTTGCGGCTGCTGCCTCGGCTGCTGCGAGAGCCTGATTGGCCATGAGCAGCTCCTCACGCAGATTGTTGACCTGTCCGTTGAGCGATGCTATTTCGGCTGCGGTAGCGCATTCGTTGTATTCACCCCACTTGCGTCCACCTATATTGATGTTGAATCCGCCCAGTGCCGATACGTTCGCCTCGATAGGCTTGCCATATGCGCATCCGTTCCAGTTGTCGCCGTAGAATGCTGCACGTGCTTCAGCGAAGAAGTCGATATATTTGCAGAGACGGAAGCGGAACTGTATACCTGCCGACACTGGAAGGGTCCAGGAAGACTTCTTGATGTTCTCGCTGTCTTCAACAAAAATGTTGGAACCGGCGGCGGTATGTCCGTTGCCACCGCGAATCTTCCAGTTGTAATCGCCGCCAAGACCCACGAACGGAATGACGCTTACAGGACGGTCGGGGTTAACACCGCCGATACTGTTGCACATATCCCACATAAGCTCGAAGTTCAGGTTGACATGTCTTGACTTTGTCCATCCATTACGGTTCCATTCGCTGGGATTGTCCCAATGCAGACATCCGCCAAGTGCGTTCAGTCTCAGACCGAGATAAGGAGTGATCCAGCGACCTACACCTACATTATATTCTACGGTCATTTTTTTCCGGTCTACATTGTGTAGCGAAGACGGTACACGTACACCATGTTCTACGAAGGGCTGATTAACTCCGGCTCCGAGCTGGATGAACCAGTTGTCGCGCCAAGATGAATAATAACGGGTAGTGTTGTCGCAAGTGAACTCAGTTACGGTCACTGCATCCTCGGAAACGACTGCTTCCTGAGCAATGGCGGGTATGAATGAAGTACCGCCAAACACTGCCAACATGCAAAAGAGTTTAGATGTTTTCATAATTCTATGAATTTTGGTTTTATAATCCGGTTGAATCGTAAACAGGAGAATCGATAGAAAAATAGTGGAATCATTCTCTTCTCCCTTGAGGGTTTTCCCCTTGTCCCGTTTTCACCTATTCAAACAAGCCCATGTTAAAAAAAGTTTGGTTAAAAAGTTCGAAATTTTTAGCAAGAGGATAAAAAACGCATTTGTAGTGTCGGTTTTGAGCTATAAGGGACGCCACGCGTTTTTCCGTAAATTGCCGCCGGTATATGTTGCGAATCGTCAGGCGACAGAGGTTGCGCAGATAAAGCGAAAGGGCCTGAATTTTGCTGTTTGGTTATATTTAAGTAAATTCGCAGGGTGAAGAGGAAGCGAGCGTTCAGAATTACCCTTGTCGATGAGGGGAGTTTGGAGCGGCGTGCCAGTTGGTGTGCCTCTCCATTACGTCTTATTCTTACGTTGGCGGGTATCGCGTTTCTTCTCATGGCGATTGGTGGTGCCCTTGTATTTCTTACGCCTATGCGAAGGTTCGTTCCGGAGTATATGCCTCGTGAGCAGAGAGCCGCGGCCGAGATGGCTTACCTGCGTATAGACTCGCTGCGTGAGGCAATAAGGGTAGAGCGTGAATATATGGCATCGTTTATTACGGCTCTTGACACCCGTCGGCAGCCGCAGGCAAGGCCCGATACTTCGGAGACAGTTTTAGATGAAGCTTTGACAGTCGCCGCAGACTCGCTTGTGATGCCCACTGAACAGGAGGCGCGTTTTACTTTGGCCATGCAGCGTCGCGAAGGGTTCAATCTTGCCGTGCTGGCTCCGTTGGCTGCTGAAGGTATGGTATTCTGCTTCCCGGCTACATCAGGCGTTTATGGGCAGCTTGGTCGCGATGGAGTGACCCAATCGGTGATTCTCGCACGTGGAGCATGCGTGAGAGCTGTGGCCGATGGAACTGTGGTAGGAGTGACCCGGTCGGTGAGAGAACGCGGATACGTGGTGTGGATTCAACACGACAACGGCTTTATGAGCCGGTATTCCCGACTTGGATCGCCGCTTGTGGATCAGGGAAGTCATGTGGATGCCGGCGAGGCGATAGCTATCCAGGCATCGGGGAAGGGGATACGCGGCGATAAGGTAGACATACAGCTGTGGCACGACGGAGAGTGTCTGCCACCGCGCAGATATCTGCCTGACAATAGTTTCTGAAGTGAAGAGAGCTGCAAAGCCGCCGGATGATTCCCGGCGGAGATAAAGGAAATAGATAGTGAAGTGAATACAACAAGACATATAACGCTGCTTGGCAGTACAGGCAGCATAGGAACGCAGACGCTCGATATCGTGGGTCTGCACCCTGAACGTTTCAAAATAGAGGCGTTGACTGCGGGACGTAACTGGAAATTGCTGGCCGAGCAGGCACGCAGGTTCACACCCCGCTTTGTGGCAATAGCCGATGAAACTTATCTCGGCGATCTTCGCAAGGCTCTCTCGGGGCTGCCCATTAGGGTTGAGGCTGGGAAAGCAGCAATAGCGGAAGCGGCCGCTTTGTCGGAAACAGACATGGTGCTGACTGCATTAGTGGGTTACAGCGGGCTTGTGCCCACACTCGCGGCTATCGATGCCGGGAAAAAAATAGCGCTTGCAAACAAAGAGACACTTGTGGCCGGTGGCGAACTTGTAGCGCGCCGTCTCGGAGGGTCTGCATCATCGATTCTTCCTGTCGACAGCGAACACTCGGCAATATTCCAGTGCCTCAGAGGGGAAGACCGTCCGAAAGTCAGGAAATTGATATTGACTGCCAGTGGAGGGCCGTTCAGAACTTTCACCGCAGAACAGCTTGAGAAGGTAACGCCTGCAGATGCCCTGAAACATCCTAACTGGAACATGGGAGCCAAGGTTACAATAGATTCGGCCTCGATGATGAACAAGGGATTCGAGATGATCGAGGCGCGGTGGCTGTTTGACTGTAAGCCTGAGGAGATAGAGATTGCCGTGCATCCCCAGTCCATAGTCCACTCGATGGTGGAGTTCGAGGATGGTGCGGTAAAGGCTCAGCTCGGAGTGCCCGACATGCATCTGCCTATTGCGTATGCCCTCGCATATCCCGACCGTATTGATTGCGGCAGGCCGGCTCTCTCTCTTGCTCAATATGCCAATCTTACTTTCGAGACCCCCGACATGGAACGCTTCCCGATGTTACGTCTGGCTTACGAGGCTGTGGCCGAAGGAGGAACACTCCCTTGCATCATGAATGCGGCCAACGAGATAGCCGTGGCCTCTTTCCTGAATGGTAAACTACGGTTCGTGGATATGCCGAGGCTGGTGGAAGAGACTATGCAAGGTGTGGCCATCGATAGAGAAGTGGAAGTGGAGACTCTTGCCGCAGCCGATGCGGCGGCACGCGTCTTCGCAACCGAACTTACGGACAAATACATAAATTCATAGCCGGTGGCTCAGGTGAAAAATATTATTAAACATTTGACAAAATAAGATGACAGTCTTCCTGATAAAAGCGGCCCAGCTTATACTGGCGCTTGCAATACTGATTATAATTCATGAATTCGGCCATTTCCTTTTCGCGCGTCTTTTTGGCGTGAAGGTCGAGAAATTTTATATATTCTTTGACCCTTGGACGGAACTGTTCAAGTGGAAACCCAAGAAATATATAGGTGGCCTCGGCAAACAAAAAGAACTGAGCGGAGGTAAGCCCAGGAGCAAATTCTGGGGTGATACGGAATATGGCATCGGTTGGATTCCTCTTGGCGGTTATTGCAAGATATCGGGCATGATAGATGAATCGATGGACACCGAGCAGATGAAACAGCCGGCGCGTCCCGATGAGTTCCGTGTCAAGCCGGCATGGCAGAGACTGCTTATCATGGTGGCCGGTGTGCTGTTCAACTTTTTGCTTGCCATACTTATATATGCCGGTATAGTCTATGCCACGGGTGAGAAATACGTGCCTGTATCCGAGGCAAAGATGGGTATGGTATATTCCGGAGAGGCCCGGAAGGCTGGATTCCGCAACGGCGACATTCCTCTTGAGGCCGACGGTGTGAAACTTTACCAGCCCGGTGAAGCTTTTACGCGGATAGCTCAGGCAAAGGAGGTGAAAGTACTTAGAGAGGGTGATACCGTGGCATTGCGTATGCCTGATGATTTCCTTTTCCGACTGGATGAGGAAGCCAAAAGCGACACCGCTTCCATAATGCTGATGACTTACCGCATACCCACGTTGATAACACAGGTGGCACCGGGGCAGGGAGCACATAAAGGCGGCATGAAAGAAGGCGACCGTGTGCTGGCAATAGATTCAGTGGCGGCCGAGAGTCTCGACCGGTTCTTTGCCATTTTACCGTCGAAGGCCTCCAAAGAGGTGGCGGTGACGGTAGCGAGAAAGGGGCGAGCCGGCACAGATACGCTTACGCTTAAAGTGCCATTGAGCGAGAACGCCAAGATGGGTGTAGGTCTTGAAATAGACCCGTCCAAATTCTTCAAGGCCGATGAGAAACATTATTCTCTGTTTGCCGCCATACCCCGGGGAGTGCAGATGGGTACCGAACGACTGTCTACCTATGCCTCTTCCATGAAGATGGTCTTTACCAAAGAAGGTGCAAAGAGTATAGGCGGTTTCGGCTCTATAGGAGCCATATTCCCTGAAAAATGGGATTGGACAGCATTCTGGAACATCGCCGCTTTCCTTTCGGTAGCGTTGGCATTCATGAATATATTGCCTATACCGGCACTGGATGGCGGACATATACTGTTCCTTCTATATGAAGTGATAACGCGCCGAAAACCGAGCGAGAAATTCATGGAATATGCCCAGATGACAGGCATGATACTCTTGATACTGTTGTTGCTTTACGCCAACGGCATGGATATAGTGAGATTCTTTATGAAGTAAAAGGCGGCACTAAGGATTGACAAAATGAAGCATATAATATTGAAGAAGGGGAAGGAAGAGTCGATATTGCGTCATCACCCCTGGGTTTTTTCAGGTGCCATAGCACGAATGCCGGAAGGCATCGAAGAGGGCGACCTATGTGTTGTGGAAGGTCATGACGGAACTATCTTGGGAACCGGTCATTTCCAGATAGGTTCAATAGCCGTCAGGATATTGGAGTTCGGCACAGACAGTATGCCGGCAGATTTCTATTACCGCCGTCTTGAAAACGCTTTCCGGCTGCGCCGTACTCTCGGCCTGATACGGGAAGATAACAATTGCTTCCGTCTGGTGCATGGCGAAGGTGATTTCCTGCCGGGACTTGTAGTCGATGTTTATGGTCATACGGCCGTTATGCAGGCCCATTCCCCTGGTATGCATTTCGCTCGCCATAAAGTGGCCGAGGCCTTGACGCGCATTCCCGAGGCACGAATACGTAATGTATATTACAAATCGGAGACAACTCTTCCATATAAGGCGCAACTGGACCCTGAGAATGAATACCTGATAGGTTCCTATGATGGGAACATCGCTCTCGAGAACGGACTTCAGTTCAATATAGACTGGTTGCGCGGTCAGAAAACAGGTTTTTTTGTAGACCAGCGAGAGAATCGTATGCTTCTTGAAAAATATGCCCGTGGCCGCAAGGTGTTGAACATGTTTTGCTATACTGGCGGTTTTTCGGTATACGCTATGCGCGGGGCGGCCGATAGCGTTGATTCCGTCGATTCTTCGGCCAAGGCTGCCGCTCTGACCGATGCCAACATGGAACTTAATTTCCCCGGCGATACCCGACATCACACATATGCCGAGGACGCTTTCAAGTTCCTGGCCGATATGGAGCCTGACACGTACGATCTTATAGTGCTCGATCCTCCGGCATTCGCCAAGCATCGCAGCGCGCTGAAAAACGGGTTGCTCGGGTACCGCCGTCTGAATGCCAAGGCGTTCGAAAAGATAAAACCGGGCGGCCTGCTGTTTACTTTCAGTTGCTCGCAGGTAGTTACCCGCGAACAGTTCCGTCTGGCTGTGTTTACAGCGGCGGCGCAGTCAGGCCGCAAGGTACGCATACTTCATCAGCTTACCCAGCCGGCAGACCATCCTATAGATATTTCCCATCCCGAGGGGGAATATCTTAAAGGACTTGTGCTGCAGGTAGATTAAATTGCAGACAGAAACAGAATTAATCAGAAACAGAACTAACCTGAAACAATATGAACCTGAAGACTATGATTTGCACAGGGATCGCGACCGGAATATTGACCGCCGCACCCCTCCGGGCAGCCGAAGACAAGAACTTCGACTATCATGTAGACCGTTTCGCCGATATCGAGGTATTACGCTACGAAGTACCCGGATTCAAGGACCTTTCCCTGAACCAGAAGAAAATGATCTATTATCTAAGTCAGGCGGCTCAGTCAGGCCGCGACATTATCTGGGATCAGAACGGTCGTTATAACCTGCAGTTGCGTCGCCTTCTCGAGAAGGTCTATACCGGATATAAAGGCAATCGGGAAGACCCGGAATTCAAGGCTTTCGAGACTTATATGAAGAGAGTGTGGTTTGGCAATGGTCCCCACCATCACTATTCCAACGATAAGTTCGAACCCGGTTTCTCCCGTCAGTGGTTTGAACAGCAACTCGCCGGTGTATGCCAGAAATGTCGCGAGAAGATAGGATGCGCCGGAAATGAAGAAACTCTTCTGAAGCTGATTTTCGATCCTACTTTCATGCCAAAGAAAGTGTCGCAAGACAGTTCCGGCGATGTGGTGCTCGGTTCGTCGACAAACCTTTACGACGGCAACGTGTCGCAGAGCGAAGTCGAGGCATACTTCAACGCCAAGAAAGATCTCTCTGATCCTACGCCCATATCATATGGTCTCAACTCCAGAATGGCTAAGGAGGACGGCAAGGTAGTGGAGCAGGTATATAAGCTTAACGGCCTTTACGGCCCGGCTATCGCCCGGATCATCTACTGGCTCGATATGGCCAAAGGTGTGGCGGAGAACGATGCTCAGAAGGCTATCATAACTTCGCTGATAGATTTCTATATCACAGGCGACCTGAAACTATTCGACGAATATTCCATACTTTGGGCCGAAGATACAAAGAGTGATGTGGATTTCGTGAACGGTTTCATCGAATCTTACGGCGACCCGTTAGGTATGACGGGTTCTTATGAGTCTTATGTGAATTTCAAGAACAGGGAGTCGTCGGAACGTACCGAGACCATTTCTGCCAACGCGCAGTGGTTTGAGAACAACTCTCCGATCGACGACCGTTTCCGCAAGGATGCGGTAAAAGGAGTTTCCGCAAAGGTTATCAACGCCGTGCAGCTTGCCGGCGACGCATATCCTGCCTGCGCAATCGGAATCAACCTCCCCAATGCCAACTGGATCAGAGCCCAGCATGGTTCTAAGTCAGTAACGTTGGAGAACATAACCGAGGCTTATGCCATGGCTTCTATCGGCAACGGATTCAACGAGGAGTTCGTAATAGACAAGAAAACCTCTGACCATCTTGACAAATATCTGTATATTACTGATATGCTTCATACCGACCTGCATGAATGCCTTGGTCATGGTTCCGGCAAACTGCTTCCGGGTGTAGATCAGGATGCTTTGAAAGAGCATGGTTCCACTCTCGAAGAGGCTCGCGCCGACTTGTTCGCGCTTTATTATCTGGCCGACCCGAAACTTATCGAACTTGGAATTCTCGATAATCCCGAGGCTTATAAGGCCGAGTATTATAAATATATGATGAACGGTCTTATGACCCAGCTCAACCGTATAGAACTCGGTAAGGATGTGGAGGAGGCGCATATGCGCAACCGTCAGCTTATAGCCGCATGGGTGCTGGAGAAAGGCAAGAAAGACAAAGTTGTGGAACTGATCAAGAAAGGTGGTAAGACTTATGTCAAGATAAACGACTATAAGAAGATGCGCACTCTGCTGGGTCAGCTGCTTGCCGAGATACAGCGTATCAAATCCGAGGGCGACTATGAGGCCGGACGTAAGATGGTTGAGAAATATGCTGTCAAGATTGATCCGAAGCTGCATAAGGAGGTTCTTGATCGTTATTCCAAACTCGATATTCCCCCTTATCGAGGATTTGTTAACCCGGTGTTGGTGCCTGTACTTGATGACAAAGGCGAGATTATCGACATCCGTCTCGATTACACCGAGGGTTATCCGGAACAGATGCTTCGTCTCAGCCGCGATTTCTCTACTCTGTAATAGGATGTGATAATGACACTGCAGGATATAAAGAAATATTTCTTCACTTATCGCGACGGGCTTACGGCCGATGTCTTGCGTCGCGGTGGTGTGCCGTGCAAGATGATATTCGGGTTACAGATTCCTCAGATTGCAGCGTTGGCTCGTGAAATATCGGATATGCCTGCGGCTGAGAAAGATAGTCTCGGGCGTATTCTTTGGAATGACCGTAGTGTGCGTGAGTCTCGGTTGCTGGCCTGTTATCTTCTGAATCCTGAAAGTGTGATGATGGAAGAGGCATTGCATATGGCGGCAGATGTGCAATCTCAGGAAGAGGCCGATATTCTCGTATTCCGGCTTTTAAGGCATCTTCCATATGCATCGGAATTGCTTGACCGGTTAGACTCAGAATCGCCGGTGGCGCGTGCTTTGGCCCGTATGATTTGTTAAACCGAATACTACAAATATAACAAAATTTAATATTCAAATTAGAACACCGGATGGATGTCTGGTGTTCTTCTTATAAAATAAACTGTGTAGTTATGAAAAAACTTATTGCTTTTTTTACTCTTGCTCTTATGATGGCATTGCCAATGGCGGCAAGAGATGAATATGCGCACGACTCCTCGGTGCTTCCTGAAGCCGCGAAAACCGTTATAAAGAATAATTTCAAGTCTGGTGTCTCCTTGGTAAAAATCGATAAGGATTTTGGTCGGGTATCGGAATATGAAGTTGTATTGAAAGATGGCACTGAAATTACTTTCGACTCGAAAGGAAACTGGAAAGATGTCGAGACCAATATCGACAAGTCGGTGCCTGTTAATTTTATCCCTGCCGGAGTGCGGAAATATGTTTCGAAGGCCCAGTCGGGAGCACGTATCGTAGGTATCGACAAGGATCGTAACGGATATACCGTGGAGTTATCGAATGGTGTCGAGATGAAATTTGACAAGAACGGTAATTTCAAGAGGTATGACGACTGATGAAATTCAACCGGAATTCAGGTACTTATATCAGAATATTGAAGATTGCATCTATAACCGGAAGTATTGAATGTATTAAAGTTGAGATTCAAGTATTGTATAACTGAAATTCAGAAGAAACCCTGCGAAGCGATTCGCAGGGTTTCTTTTGTTAAGTAATTGTTTATAGTAAGCGCAGATAGTATAAGCGCATTTTTGAATATCTCATTGGTCCTGCCGGGTACGCATCCCGGGTGCCTTCGGAGATGGCACCCCTCCTCATTCGGCGGTACGAGTGACGGTAAAAAGCACAAATACTAACCGCGCTTATTATAACACGACTCTCTTGTAATGACAGAAGAATCATTTTGATGCGGTGTGAGGAGGATTCTCGATCAGGTCTATATGTTTGAGACTTAGGCGTGCTTCGAGATATCGGGTTAGTTTCGTCTTCGAGGCTTGCGGCAGAGGCCGGATCACTTCGAGCAAAGCTACATTCACTGTATCAAGCCGGTTGTCGGAGACATTGGCAAACACGCAACGCGAGATGGCTATTCCGCGTATTTGCGGGAAAAGCACCTTGATTTCGGGGGCTATCCTCACGCTTACCGAGTCTGCGTCCGACCTGAACGCCAGCACAGACCTCAACGAGTCGATGGTTTCCTGTTGGCGTGTCAGCGAAGCCTGCGCAAGCTGATAGATATCCTTGACCGAAGATATTCCGGTCTCCAAATCCGGAGCGGTAGGCTGTGAATACCCCTGAATAATGTTCAGAGCAGTCCCCTTTAAACCGTAGGCGCCAAGTTGCGACGACATTGCCATCTGTAACGAATCCTGTGGAAGTACCTTCCCTATGAGAGTGACGTTGAGATGTCGCTCCCGGTCAGCGATATAGGCCTTGTAACTTAATACCTGTGTCCCTGGAAAATTGAATTCGGCGTTTACGAATTCCGATGCCTGCATCTCGAATTTGGTCTGCCGCAGCATAGTATAAGTAAGGTATATGCTGGGGAGCATAGTCAGAATAGATAGCAGATAGACCGTGCGGCGCACCTTTTTCCCACGTTTGGCGTTGACGAAAGCAACCGGGTTGTATCCCATTATCTTGACACCGATAAATGTGGCCAGCGCAATATAGATGGAATTGATTATGAACAAGTAGGTCGCGCCGATAAAATAATTCATCTGCCAGGTGGCCAGACCGTAGCCGGCGGTGCATAGGGGAGGCATGAGTGCCGTGGCTATGGCTACGCCGGGTATGACGTTTCCCTTACTGCGGCTTCCGATGCCGATGATTCCGGCGCCTCCGCCTACAAATCCTATCAGTACATCATAGATTGTAGGAGAAGTCCGGGCGAGCAGTTCGCTGTGTCCCTCGCTGACGGGAGAAATAAGGAAATAGACCGCGGAGGCAAGTATACTGATCAGCGCGGCCACACTAAGGTTGCGCAATCCTCGCTTGATGAGGCCAAAATCGTAGATGCCTACACCCAGACCGATTCCGATTATAGGACCCATCAGCGGCGATATAAGCATAGCTCCGATGATGACGGCCGTAGAATTGGTATTGAGTCCCAGCGAGGCTATAAGTATAGCCAATATAAGAATAAAGCTGTTGGTGCCGCGAAACGAGACTCCCTCGCGGATAGCGGCTTCCGCTTCCGGTTGCGGAATCAGATATGGCGTAAGGGTGAAATAGCCGACAACCTTTTTGAGAAGTCTATTGAAAAAGTTAGACATAGGCGCATGGAAGTGAGTAGATACTTAATTATAACGTGCGATGGACAGCATTGGTTGATAATACTAAGAGCCTGTTTAATAAAAAATGTCAACACTCGGGCCGCAGCTTTGAGATGATTTTCTTTCTTTGAGCGATTGAGCATAGCGGGCTATGCGATTGAGCCAAAGGGAGAAAAGCGCTCAAAGATGCGGGACTGAAGCTAATATTCTTTTCAGATCATTTCAAATTGTTTAACCGGTATGCCTCCCGATAGAAAATAAGTTACCTTTCCATGGCCGCTTTTTGGCTACTTCGCTTTATCTCTTCGGTCTCATAGCCCGCTATGCTCCCTCAGATATAAAACGAATTAGCTCAAAAATCGTCCACCCGAGTGTTGACATTTTTTATTAAACAGGCTCTTAATTCCGATAAAATGTTTTGAACACTTACTTATAAAAATTCTTATATTTGTAATCGACAAAAGAATTTTGTAGAGCTATGCGGGTATTGACGCTTGATACGGGAATGTTCATCGAGAGTTGCAGCGAATTACGGCGTAAATTCGATGCGGCCTACGGCTCCCCCGACCTTATCGTGGGGATTGCAACCGGCGGTGAGTTCGTGGCCCGTAGGTTTGCCCTGCCGTTCGAGCCGATAGAGATAGTCCGCCGGCAGCGTAGAGGCACGGGAGCCAAAAATGGATTGGGACGAGGCTTATTGTCCCGATTGCCGATATTTTTAGCCGATACGCTTCGAATAGCAGAGTCCAAAATCTATCATTTGAAATGGAAACTGCATGGGTGCAAACCTCTGCAGCCTTGTTTCATGAAACTTAATCCGGAACTGGTAGGCAGGTTGTCGGAAATGCGACGCGGAAGTGTCATAGCCCTTGTCGATGATGCGGCTGACAGCGGTGAGACACTGCTGACAGTAAAAGAAGCTCTTAAGGCGGCGGCTCCGGACCTTAAAATAATAAGCTGTGTTCTTACCGTAACCCGTGAAGAGGCTTCGTGTGCTGTTGACATCGCTCTTTGGAAGGACGGCACTCTGATAAGATTCCCGTGGTCGGCGGACTTCAGGGAGTAAACGAATAAATCTGACCCGGCTAAGTAAGTGTTCAAATTTAATTTATGTTTTATGCGAGTTTATTTTTGAGGCGATTACGGTGCGGAGGGAAAGAGAATATAGACATATCCGACTGAGCGACAATCCGTAAGCGGTCAAAAAGAAATCGTATAAAGCATAAAAGATTCCAAAACACTTATTATCGGTTAAATTTGAATACTTACTTATGAAAACGACGATAGTATGCGACCTTGACGGCACGCTTGTAAATACCAATACTTTCAATCACTTCACACTTTTTCTTATGCGGCATCCCTCCATGACGTTGCCTGTGATATGGATTACCTTGAGACGCAAGTTGCGACTGATATCCCATAGCCGTGCCAAACAGGATCTGTTGCATCTGTCAGCCCGGAAACTTCAGACTGAAGAATACCGCATATTCGCCGAAAGCGTAACCAAACGTTACGTGCGTCGTAGCGTGCTTGACCTTGTGAACGGTGAAAAGAAGGAGGGGAAACTTGTACTTCTCGCTACTGCCGCTCCACAGGTTTATGCTGATGCCATGTGTGAACTGACCGGTATGGACGGTTGTGTGGCAACACCGACCGGTGGGGAAGAAAACAGGAATGAGGAGAAGGTCAGGAGGGTAAAGGAATGGCTCTTAGCCAATGATTCCACGCTCGGAGCCGTCATAACCGACCACTGGGACGACCTCCCTCTGATGAGATTCGCGGCTTCCGTAAAATGTCCTATATGGTTGGTTAAGCCTTCCGACGATACCTTGATGCGTACGCGGCATCTTGATCCGCAGGTATTGTAATAATACCCGGGTTTATATTCTTTATAAACCTACCCGGATTATCATATCTAACCAAATCAGCTTCGGTGGCGTTATAATCAAAACACACTCTTACTTTTGCCACTGGACTATGTCTGACAGAGTAAATAAAATAGTAAAGAAATGTTTTGACTATATTCTGCCGATAGCGATATCGGCGGCACTTGTGGTATGGTTGTTGCATAAGGTGAAATTCAGCCGTATAGAGGAGGTTATTCGCGAGGGAGTCGAGTTCCGATGGATTCTCCTTATGGTGCTGGTGCTCATAATCAGCCATGTCATAAGAGGCATAAGGTGGGGTATTCAGTTGCGTGGAGCCGGAGTGCCCCGGCTATCTGTGATGACCGAAAGCGTGTCGATATTCGGGGCGTATGCCCTTAATATGGTATTCTCATATCTTGGCGAGGCCTGGAGATGCCTGTACATATCCCGACTTACAGGAGCTAAGATAACGACCGTGGTAGGTACCGATCTCGGCGACAGGGCTTCAGACGCTATTGTGGTGATACTGTTGGTGATATTGGCTTTGTTTGTAGCGACTCCGGCGATGGACAGTTTTCTTGACCATTACCGTATAGCTCAGACTATAGATATAGCTTTAAAATCCAAAGAACTATGGATATGGGCGGCCGCTATCTTTTTTGCCATTGTGGTTGTCTGCTGGGTATTCCGTAATTCCGCGCCGTTCGCACGGATAAAAAACGGATTCCTGAGAATCTGGAAAGGTTTTGCCGTAATGTTCCATATGAAGGGAATGGGATGGTACCTTGTACTTACGGCCGGTATATGGATTTGCTATTTCCTTGAGACATATATATGTTTCCAGGCTTTCCCGTTCACACGTCAGCTCGTATCCGCTCCGGGTCTTGCATGGGGATTGATACCCGGTCTGGTTGTGTTTGTGTTCGGGTCATGTTCCATTGCCATTCCCTCAAGCGGTGGTCTGGGCCCTTGGAATATAGCCGTTATGTTCGCACTTTCTTTATATGGCATACCGCAAGACGAGGGCGCTGCCTATTCGCTTGTGGTATGGAGTTTCCAAGCCGGAGCACTGGTACTTCTGGGCCTTTTCTCGGCCATATACATAGGAATGCAGAAACGACTACGCGACAATTCCGACAAGCCGCAGCAAAGGCCCTGCGAGAATGGCCGTCAGAATGCCGTTCAGGATTAATCCTACGGTAGCGTATGCCCCATATTTGTCGCCCAATTCGGATACACGGTTCGTGCCCATCACATGCGCGGCCGTTCCCATGCTCAGCGAACGGGCTACCGGGCTGCCGATATGGCCAAGTTCAAGCACTCTGAGACCGAGAATCGCTCCTAACAGTCCTACAAGAACCACAATAGCCGCTGTAAGCGAAGGTATGCCTCCAAGTTTCGAGGAAATTTCCACTGCTATTGGAGTGCTTACCGATTTCGGTGCCAGCGAGATTATAACGTCGCGCGATGCCCCGCATGCTTTTGCAAGCAATACCGCCGACAATATGCCGGCAACGCAACCTGCCACTTGCGACATCAACACGGGAATCCACTGTCGGCGTATGGCTTTGAGCTGAGAATATAGCGGTACACCCAAAGCCACTATGGCTGGTTTTAGCCAGAATTCTATCATGCGTCCGCTTCGGGAATACTCTTCGTAGGTATGGCCTGTAAGTTTCAGAATTCCGATTATTACCAGTATGGTTATAAGAATCGGGTTTACCCAAACTTTGCCACTCCAAGTTTGCAGTTTCTTTGCTCCGTAGAAAACTATGAAGGTTACAGCTATGTAGATTGAGGTAAGTTCCATATAATCAATTGTCAATAGTCAATTGCCATTATTGCTGTTATGGTTGTTATGGCTGTGGTGTCGGCGATGGGTGTATTGATGCACATATCCCGTAACAACCAGCACAATTATAGTGCTGCCGACCGTAGCGACGGTTATAGGCAGCCATTCGGCGGCTATGATGTCGAAATAAAGCATAAGGGCGACTCCCGGCGGCACGAAGAAAAATCCCATGTTGGATATCAGGAAGTCTGATATCCCTTTTACCGACGAGACCTTCACAGCGCCCATCTGAAGCAGCGTGGCGAGAATCACAAGACCGAGAATCGAACCCGGTACAGGCATAGACAGCCCCCAGGCCAGAAACTCTCCCGCTGCAAGACACCCGAAAATAATACTGCATTGCTTCACCATCGAGGCCGGAGTCTTTCCATTGCCATCCTTTTGGTTATCGGATTGCGCCGTTACGACGGTTTCGGATTGTCCGATTTCTTTTTTACCAGCGAACTTAAACATTTTTCTTATCTCAATAATATTGCGCAAAAATACAAAAAATATGGTTATTAATTCGTATATTCGCAATTGCGCAGACAGATTTGAAACTTTAACATCATGTTTGCGGTTCTACTTTTACAGAGGGGCAGGGGAGAAGCAACTTGTTTTGCCGTAACGATACGTGCGGAACATAATCAGAATTTATGACCATGAAAGATAACGAAAGAATCATTCCCGCATCAGAGCTGATAATAAATCAGGATGGCTCTGCTTTCCACATTCATCTGCGCCCCGAACAGGTATACGATAATATCATATTGGTAGGAGATCCCGGTCGCGTAGATATGGTTGCTTCATATTTCGATGAAAAGGATTATGACGTGCAGTCGCGTGAGTTCCATGCCATAGGCGGTACCTACAGAGGCAAGAAAATTATGTGTATATCTCACGGTATAGGTCCCGATAACATAGAGATCGTTGTTACCGAACTCGATGCTCTTGCCAATGTGGATTTCAATACAAGGAAGGTGAAAGCGGTACATCGCACTCTTAACATGGTGCGCATAGGAACAAGCGGCTCATTGCAGGAAGACCTGCATATGGGAGATTTCGTGATTGCTGCCAAAGGTACCGGTTTCGATGGCATTCTCAATTTCTATGCAGACCGCGATAAGGTTTGTGATCTGGAATTCGAACGCGAGTTCTGCGAGCATACGAGATGGAATAAAACATGGGCCGCTCCTTACACTGTAGATGCTGACATTGAATTGGTGGAACGCATAGGACGCGATGACATGCGCCGTGGTTTCACTATAGCGGCTGTCGGATTCTACGCTCCACAGGGGCGTATGGTGAGGCTTAAACTCGCCGATCCGGATCTGAATGCAAAGATAGAAAGTTTCCGTTACAAGGGTCTGCCGATAACTAACTTCGAGATGGAATCGGCTTGCCTGCAAGGCATGGCGAAACTGCTCGGCCATAAGGCGATGACGGTATGCTGTATTATCGCCGAACGACGCGAGACCAAAGCCAATGTCGATTATAAGCCAAGTGTCCGCAAACTTGTGGAAACCGTTCTGGAACGTTTCTGAAAACTTATCCTATCTCTCCGCATCCGATTTTACTGTCTCCAGCAGCCGGTCGAAAGTCAGCTCTTTGGCTATCACTCGGTTGTCTGGAGACAGTAGGTATATGGTGGGGGAGATGCGGAGCACATATATTTCATCGGCATCTATTTCTCCTTCAGGAGAGCGCCCTATGATCCATTCCCTCGGCCATGTGTCAGCATCCGATTGCCAATGTATAGGATCGGCTCCGTATGCGTCGATTGCTATAATCTGCAGCTCTCCTGTAGCCACAAGGCGCGTTATGGTGCCGTCCATAGCCATACGTTTTGCTGTTTCGTGACAGTCTCGGCAATCTGTGTCGTAGAAGAACAGCACACAGCGCGTACCGGTTTCCCGTATATCTGACAACAGACGTTCGTTTCCATTTCTGTCTACGAAGCGGAAGTCGGTGGCCGTATGTCCTTTACGGTTTTTCATGATTTGTCCGTAGGAGAAATCGGCTCGCGAGCGTACGCTTTCATCTACGAGAGAATCGTTGCGCAGGCAGTCGGCAAACGCAAGGTAAGATTCGGCATTGAGATATGGTGAGGCCGGATTGTAGAGGTACGTCTCGGCCAACTCAGCAATCTGTTCGGCGCATCCGGGCCGTTTGTGGCTATGCTTCAGTAAAAGTCTGACTCCTTCGGACGATGATATCGAATCCGCCACTGCCATTACGGAGAAAAAGTTTGACAGATTCTGTTCAAGGAATAGCGAGTCGCGTTCAAGTGCAGGATCGTTCCAGTCCATCGCATCCCAGAAATGCGTCATAAGGTAGGTCATTTTCTGCTGTCGCGTTTCAAGCGAGTCAGGAATGGCCGGGAGTGGAAGTTCGCGCTGGGCGGAGAGCCGGAACGGGAATACAACCGCAATAGTCAGTATGATAAAAATGATGTTCCTTTTCATTGCGTGGAGTCAATAAGTTACATAACGGTTTCCAGGAAGGCGCGTTACAAGTCCGTCGAATTCCATCTCTCCCAATAGAGCCGACAGTCTGGCTACCGGCATATGTAGACGTGTGCAAAGGTCATCGAGCTGCATAGGTTCGCGGGACATGGAGATTATTTCATATATCTTTTTTTCTTCTCCTTCCGGTTCGGGAAACAACAGCGGCAATACCGGAAGTTGGTGGGCCGGCGCAAGGTCGAGACCAATATGGTGGGCTACGTCAGCGGGCGATGTTACCAATTGCGCTTTTTGCTGGGCTATGAGAAGATTGCACCCTCCGCTTTCCTCGTCAGATATACGTCCAGGCACGGCCATGAGCGTACGGTTGATGGAGAAGGCGATGTTGGCTGTCGACATTGCGCCTCCTTTTACCGCACTTTCCGCTACCAGCACGGCGTCGCCAAGGCCGGCCACTATGCGGTTGCGTTCCAGAAACCTTGGTCTGTAGGGACGTTCGCCCCAAATATATTCTGTGAGCAGGCAGCCCCCATGCTCGCGTATTGCGCGTGCCAAGTCACGATGCTGAGCCGGATATATTGTGCCGAATCCATGGGCGAGCACACCTACCGTGGGAGTCCCCGCCTCAAGGGCCGAAGCGTGCGCTGCGGCATCTATGCCGAAAGCCAGTCCGCTGATTATCGTAAGCCGTGGAACCATCGGCGACAATTCCTTTACTGTACGACGCACAAACGTATCGCCATATGCGGTGCAGCGGCGTGTGCCGACTATTGAAAGAAATGAGCCGTCGTTAAGGTCGCAGTCTCCGTAGCGGAACAATACCGTAGGATAGTCGGGGGTCTCAAGCAGCCGTCGGGGATAATTCCTATCCCAGGGAGTAAGAATGTCGATGGCATGACGCGAAGCTCTTTCGTATTCCGATAAGGCGATGCGCAATGCGCTGTTTATTTCCGTGTCTGAGACCGCGCGACATCCTGTTGCCGCGAGCGCACGGTTCAAAGCCTGCGGTTCGGAGACAAGCCGTATGGTGTCTTCTTCACATTCGCGCAGACGGTCGAGTGCCTCGCGCGGGAGCCTTTTAAGAAAACCGAGAGCCATTCGGCTTGTTGTCAGAGCCCTCTCATCGTTCTGTGTCATGGCGTCATTTGGTCAGGTATGGAGCGAAAATGGCGGCGAGTTCATCGCCCCGCGAAATCTTGCCATCTTTAAGTACCGCTATGGTAACCACACCCGAAGCAATCATATCGCCGTTGGGCCTGAATATGTCTTGATTGAATACAAAACGGGCTCCGCGCCTCTCCATGTTGAGAGCCGATATAAATTGTTCGGTGCCACGCAAGGGCGTGTGGTATTCTATCTCGATTTTGCGCACGACGGCATCTATGCCTCGGTTGTGCATCTCAATAAATGACAGTCCGGCGTCGCAGCAGAACTTATGACGTGTGTGCTCCATGTAATGCAGATAGTTGGCATTGTTGACTATCTGCTCACAGTCGAGCTCATAGTCGCGCACTTCCATCTCCATCATGAAACAGTAATCTTTCTTTTTATCTTTTATGAGTCTCATATTCTGAATAGTCGGGAACGAAAAGCCATTGTTCGTCGTCTCCATCTGTTACTTTCAACCACTCGCCCCCTTTGTCGGCGATAGACTCTGTTATGCGCGACGAGTCGATAAGCACGGTGCGTTTCGTTGTCCAATATATCTCCTTGTCGTTCCCGCTCCCGGTTTTAACTTTGTTATCCTCTTCCCTTTCCCCTTCTTCCTTTATATTTGAAACCGGACTTTCCGGCACCATTATTCTTATAATGATTCCTTCCGGGCCTTTCCTGATATGATGGTATGTAAGGTTGAGGCAGTTCACATCATTCAGTCCGTAGATGAAGAAGAGCATGGCTGCTATCATAGGCAGCACCAGCAGAAGGATCATAATACCCACGATGGCCCATCTCATATCTAACACCAGACCCGCTGCAAGTCCGACTACCGCAGCTATTGTGATGCCCCCTACGGTGGCGAGTGCCTTTGGCGTACGGGAGAGCATGAAGATCATCCATTTTGCGGTGCCCACGCGCATCGGGGCAATGACTTCAACGTTTGTTGCGGTGGTTTCGCCGATAGGTCGCATACGATTCCAGATTCTGTGGCACAAGCGTCTGAATATAGCCTGTACCCTCCGCGTTGTAAAGTGCCCGCAGATCTATATACCTGTCGCCATTGTCATGGCGGCGTGGAAAAACTTCGTCGCGTCGTTGTTTGGCACGGTCGCTGAGTTCAGCGTGTCCGTCGGGCCCGAGTCCCCTCAAACGGTTGTCAACCCCATCGGGACGGCATTCAACCGGGTATATTTCCGAGCATGGGGGATATCCGAGGCCTGTCCACATCACATATCCCTGCCCAGGATTGGAAAGATCGGAGTCCTCAGGCAAGCCCTCTATGACCACTACAGCCGAAGACTTGTAGCGCGGAATGAAATCCTGATCTATCGCCCAACGGCATGAAGAGTTCTGCAACATGTCGTATCCGAACATGTCGTGGTAGAACGAGCGGGATACCGTCTCGGTGAGAAACTCGGGCGAAACTTTACGGTCTTCTATTACCGGTGCGAGCAGATGCAGGGCGTTGGCCTCGCGGATATAGCCGAATCCTTCGGCCGGACGGCCTGAGTGGCTGTAATTTGTGCGTATTATGGCGGCGGCAGGCTGGTCGGCGAGGTTATGGCGCACATAAGAGTGATTGTTCGTTTCAAAAAAGGCACCGTTTCCCGAGGCATCGAAGACACCGAAATTGGCTTCCACGCCGAGAGGGCGCGGGAGCGTGTCGAGCAGACGGGCAAAGTCTTCGATGTTGGCGCAATGGCGCAGGGCCATTGTCATTATGATGCCTTCGCGATCCATCTCCTTTTCCGGTACGTCGTCATCCTTTATGTTGTATGATGCGGTGTTCATTATGGCGAGCCCTGCGGTATTGAATCCGGCCCATGCCTCGGCGCAATCGCGGTCGGCCGCGTTGAACAGGCCTACATATGCGAATGTTCCATCTTCGGCCGGTATATATTCGACTTTATTGTCTACCGCCGATGTGTCGCGGTGCTTCCACAGCAAAGGGCGCCCATCTCGTGTTACCGAGGCACCGAAGAGCCCTGATGTGCAGGCATATGCGTCTACAGATGTTGACAATAAAGAGATAAGGCTACATGCGACAGCTATCTTTAGAGATTTTGCAGGCATATTGTAAAATAAATATAGGTAATCAGTATTTCTGATCGCGCTTTACTTAGGTAGGTGGTCAAATTATATTATCGGTTTAATTTGAACACCTGCTTATGTGTTAAGTTAGTATAAAATGCGCTCCGGCGGTCAACCTATCACTTATTGAATGCGTTTCAATTATACAAAATGCAAAAGCATCAAGGTTCCGGATAGACTATATGTTTGACTTTCGGAGTCGCCAATCTCCGCAGACTGTCGGGAACATCCCGCTGTGAAAACGTCGGAAAAGATGATTCAAAACCGGATCTCGTTTTTGACAGCTTCAAAATGGAGTCTGGCAGTTGACGGACGGATTGGAAACAAAGATAGTCAATTATAGAGAGATATGAAACAGGATCGGCAAGAAACCTTGAAAACAGGGTCAATCGCTTTGCACACAAGCGCGATGCACCTTGTATGAGATGAAGGCCGACTGTAAAGAGACAAGCAATAAGAGAAAAAGTGTTCAGAGTTTCGTGAGAAAAGTTGAATGCGGTTTTAAGTTTAGTTAGATATAGTTTATAGTGGAATCGTGGGAGAGAGCCGCAGTGGAAGCGGCTCTCTCTTTGTATTTCAGCATCTTGGCTTGAATATCACGCCGTTAGAACGAGAATTGACGGTCGTGAGCATAGCACTTATATGCACCTCCGTGCACCATTTTGCACATATTAGCACCATGAGAACTGTTCGCATTTCTGTTCGCATTCTGTGCGCATGGGTCAAAGCTTGTTGAAAAGGTCCATGGCATTCGCCTTTGCCGCGTCCGTGATGGCTATGTAGGGTTTCATCGTGTCATAGGGTTTTTGCATGGAAGACACTCCTGTGATCCGACATTATTTCGTATATTTGCAGCCGTTTAACAACTTCATGATATGAAACTCAGTAATCTTGTATTTGAGACTTCCAAAAATATACCCTCCGATGCTGTGGTTGTAAGTCATATTCTGCTGCTGCGCGCCGGTTTTATCAAAAGAGTTTCCAACGGAATATATACACTCGGGATGCCGGCCCAGAGAATGGCATCGAAGATTGAGAAAATAATCCGCGAGGAAATGGACAAGCTTGATGGGCAAGAAGTGAAATTTCCGGTGGTGATGCCAAAGGAAATATGGGAAATGTCAGGACGGTATTACAGCATAGGTGCTGAAATGGCACGCTTCAAGGATAGGGCAAAGCATGATATGGTTCTTGGCATGACCCATGAAGAGGCTGCTGTTCATTTTGCTATGAACACGGTAACAAGCTATCAGAAATTCCCGTTCATGATTTACCAGATTCAGACCAAGTTCAGGGATGAACCCAGATCTCGCGGCGGATTGATCCGTGTCCGGGAGTTCACTATGAAGGATGCCTATTCCTTTCATATGACCAATGAGGATCTGGAACGGTATTATCAACTCCAGTTCGAGGCATATAACAATATTTTCCGCCGGATAGGTATGAAGAATTTTATTTCCGTCAAATCGGATAGCGGAATGATGGGCGGTAAAATAGCTCATGAGTTTATGGCTGTAACTCCTGATGGAGAGGATGAACTGGTGATTTGCAGCAATTGTGATTACCGGGCCAACGAAGAAGTGGCGGAATGTCGGCTTGATAGCGTGGGCGAGAGTAATTCCACTCAAGAGTGTGAGGAAGTATACACTGCGGAATTCAAAACGATAGATGAAGTGTCGAAGCATCTCGGTGTCAAGGATACCGATATAATCAAGGCCGTGGCTTATGCCGACAAAGCTACCGATGAACCAATATTGGTGTTCATACGTGGCGATCTGGAAGTGAACGAGACCAAACTCAGCAAAGTCGTGCAGCGTGAGGTGGTGCCCTTGGACTCCCGTTCTCACCCGCAATTGAATTTCGGTAACATAGGGCCATCGGCAGACCTCCCTGTCAAGACCATAATATATGACCGTAGCATCGAGGAACGCACTGGTATGGTGGTCGGAGCAAATAAAGCCGAGTATCATCGTGTCCATTTCAATGTAGGCAGAGACATAGCGGTCGATACATTCCATGATGTGGCTAAAGTGAAAGCCGGTCATAAATGCCCGAAATGCGGTAGTCCGCTGACTATCCAACGGGGAATAGAAATCGGCAACATTTTCCAGCTCGGGACGAAATACACCAAATCAATGGGGATGACTGTCATTAACGAAGCCGGCGAATCTATCAATCCCATTATGGGGTGTTACGGAATCGGGGTAGGCAGAGCGATTGCATCGATAATTCAGAACAGTCATGATGAAAACGGAATGATTCTTCCTGTTTCGGTAGCTCCTTGGACAGTTCATATCTGTCCTATCCGCATGGACAACGAAAGCGTAAGAGAGACAGCGTTTGAAATCTATGACGGACTCGTCAAAAAAGGCATCGATACGCTTATAGACGACCGCAACATGAGCGCAGGTGTCAAATTCGCCGATGCCGACTTGTTCGGTATGCCTATAAGGCTGGTTGTAAGTCCGAAACTTATTGAGAAGGACGAGATCGAGCTGAAAATCAGAGAGACCTCGGAAGTCATCAACATTCAGCGAGATGAACTCTTCAACGAGCTGGATAAAATAATCGAACGACTAAGCGCCCAATACCGGTAAATTACCGGATAAAAGTATAATTAGTATAGTATCACAATACGATGCTAATACTTCGGAACCTACAAAGGCCGCGATTCAATCGCGGCCTTTGTTGTGGTCTTAGTTGGTGTGATGTAAAAGCTCTCACCTATGCCAATGTCGATTATTCAAACAAATTGCTGAAGTTTGAGCAAAGCAAGACCAAAGCCCATAGCGCAGCCAGCGGAGTAGTCATTCCCCTCAATGACGGACTTCTGCACCTTATCGGTCAACCCAAGGATGGCAACCGAAATCAAATCATCTTCCCATTGCCGTCGCATACCATGTGCCTGAAAGCCTTGCGCCACTGGGTGGCTCGCGCCGGCATCCAGAAACACATCACCTGGCACTGCGCCCGTCATAGCTGCGGAACGAACCTCTTGAGCAACGGAGCCAACATCAAGACTGTAGCCAGTATCCTCGGTCATAGCGGCCTCTCCCACACCGAGAAATACACCCGCGCCGTCGATTCCCTCAAACAAGCAGCCATCGACTCCATGCCGCCATTAAATATATAACACCTTAAATACAAACCGATATGTCAATCAAAGTTTACGTCCTCACAGACCCCATTCTTATCGACTTCGCTCAGAACGGCGACATCGAAGGTTTCAAAGAATACCTCGACTCCGATGATACCATTTACTTCAACGAACCGGAAACATTCGACACAGAGGCTGAAGCCTTCGCATATTGTGCAGGCATCGGCTACGGCAAAGATGAACGCGCCCCGGTCGAACGTTATCCACTTCGTTCCTCTGAACCAGCGGATCTCCAATTTATTGATTCTATCTATAATTACTCAAAGCACCAAGAGACAGGAGGGTGTTAATACTAATCGATGTATACATGGCGGATTCTCATTGTGTTATGAGCCCATTTGAACTGGTCATGAACATTTTTATGAAGGGTAAAATGAGATTTTGTGAAGTTTTGTGAAGTCAACGTCCCATTTGTCATAATTAATTCATAATTTTGTAAATTGGAATAAGAGTAATCATTTGGATTATATTTAAAGGTTACAGACAATTCTACTAGACTTTTAATGTTTGCCTCGCAATATAATAAAAACGCAATAAGCCAATAATCATTATGATACCAAGCTTTGAAGCATTCATGTATCCGGTCCTCTTTCTCCTCAAGGACGGCACACCTCTTAAGAGAGATGAGCTGCGGAACAGATGTGCCCTTTATATGAATTTCTCCAAAGATGAATTGGAAGAACGTATAAAGAGCAATAAGAAATATAAAATAGTCGACCGTCTTCAGTGGGCTACATATTACCTTTTAAAAGCTGGTTATCTCCACCGGCCAAGTCCTGCAACCGATCAAATTACTCAAAAAGGTTTGGATCTTCTTACTTCTGGTGTTTCTGTTATTGACAGAAAAGTTCTCCGTGCAAACAGTCCAGAGTTCTGTGAGTTTGAACGAATAACCAGAGAGTCAAGTAAAGTCCGCGAAAAGGCCAAGAAAAAAGCGGTTGCTAAAATTGGAACGGTTGCACTTGAAACTCCTAAAAGACGTGGCCGCAAACCCCATAATAATGAAGGCAGTTTGTTCTCAATTGCAGAAGCGCCAAAAGTAATAGCTGTCTCTAAAAAATCTGAAAGCACTGCAAACTTCTCCCAAGACAGGACGGAATATGAAATGGCCATAGATGGCATCTCTTCAAAATGTAACGAATTAAAGGATGGTGTCATTTCCGAATTGAATGATATTATCAATGACTTTGAAAAGCCTCTTTTTAGGAAACTTATCCTCAACTTATTCCCTAAAATGGGATATGCAACGAATTTTGAGGATAAGGAACTGCCTATAAAACTATCGCACCCAATTTCTCTATCTGGGTGTATCTCTGTAGATGAGCTTGGTCTGCAAAAGACATTTTTAGTTGCACTGAACAGAGTTAATGAACCGGTTTCTCAGATTGACATCCAATCAATGATTGGCTTTTTAAGTGAAAATAATATAGAAAACAGCATATATATCTGCACATCAGGATTTACTGATGAAGCAAAATATTACGCTGATAAAAGTAAATTGAATCTCATCTTACTTGATGGTGAAGCAATTGCCAATATAATGATGAAATTCAATATAGGTGTTAAAACTCGTTACTCCGTCAATATTAAGGATGTCGACGAAGAATATCTTTTTACTCGATTAGCTGAAAATTCGTTATGAGCGACAATCTTTTTGAAGCAAGAGAAAAACTCAAGCGTCCCGAGGAGTTAATCGGAGTTGATATTTTTGCCGGTGCCGGCGGATTAAGCGCCGGTGCCGAACTGGCTGGCGTTTTTGTAAAATATGCTATTGAAATTTGGCCCAGTGCAGCTGCTACTTTCAGGCGTAACCATCCTCATGCAACAGTAATCAATAGGTCAATAACAGATATAGATCCTAATGCAGAGATTGATTGCAATAAGGTATTTGTTGTCATGGGTGGGCCTCCTTGCCAGGGATTTTCACTCTCCAATCTGCGAGACAGGAACATGGACAATCCCAAGAACCATCTATTTGAGGAATTTGTCCGTTTCGTAAATGACTTAAAGCCTGATTGGTTCATATTTGAGAACGTATATGGTTTGAAAAATATGGAGAAAGGTAAGGTGATAGAAGTGATTGCCGATCGCTTTAGAGAAATTGGTTATACAGTTTCTCGTCCTACAATACTATGGGCGAATAACTATGGCGTTCCTCAAAAACGCAATAGGCTTTTCCTTGTTGGGAATCGCGTTGGTGTCGAATTCGAGTTTCCGGAAACGACCGAATGTAATGTCACCGTAAATGATGCTTTTAGTGATCTCCCTTCATTAGGAAACGGTGACATGATAGACATTGCTGATTATACACTTGACATTGATCATTGCAGCGAATATGCTCGATCGATGCGTGCATATAGTGAGCATCCTATGCAGAACTATGTGTCACGAAGCAACGATTTGGTCATTCAGCGATATCAAAAGATTCCCCAGGGTGGTAACTGGCGCAACATTCCTGAAGAATTGATGCAGAATTATAAAGACAAACAACGATGCCATAGCGGCATCTATAAGCGTCTTCGTTCGGACAGTCAGTCGGTTGTTATCTCCAATTATAGAAAGATGATGCTTATTCATCCGACGGAAGACCGTGGAATATCCGTCCGTGAGGCAGCTCGTCTACAGAGCTTCCCCGATTCATATATATTTGAAGGTCCGATTTCTCATATACAACAACAAATTGGCAATGCCGTTCCACCATTACTAGCCAAAGCTGTAATAAACAAAATTTTATCCTACTATGAGTAAAGAAAAGCTTCATATACCACAAGCAGATATGCTCATGGGCTCAATGCGTTCGATGGGTTATTCTTTCGAAACGGCGCTTGCTGATGTCATTGATAATAGCATCAGTGCAGATGCAAAGTCTATTAAGGTGCTTTTCCCCAGTAGTCCTTTTGAAAGAGCTGCCGTTGGCATTCTCGATGACGGCAATGGAATGTCCAAGGATAAACTTTTAGAAGCTATGCGTTATGGTAGCACCTCTTCGGAAGATGTCAGGGCTATTAATGACCTTGGCCGTTTTGGCTTGGGATTAAAGTCTGCGTCGCTTTCACAATGCCGAATGCTGACTGTAGTTAGTTACTGGGATGGGAAAGTCGCTGCATATCGTTGGGATTATAATTATATCCTTCAAACAAAGGCTTGGTATGTGCTCTCGCTGGCACAAGCGGAGATTGCTGAATTGCCATATTTTGATCAGTTTAAAATTCAAAAGCGCGGAACACTGATTATATGGGAAGATTTTGATATATTGTCTAAGGCTAATGATGGTCAGGTTTATGATGCGCTTAACGATTTAAAAGAAGTTGTAGCAAATCACCTTTCTCTTATTTTCCATCGCTACATGTCACGTTCTAGGCATAAAGTTGTGATGTATGTCAATAACCAAAAACTAAAGCCCAAAGATCCATTTCTTGAATCTCATGCTAAAACTACGATTCGGAAAGAACGTACAATAGCTATTCAAGATAGTCATGGCAAGGAACAGCTTATAAGAATCCGTCCGTTCATACTGCCTTATCTCTCTGACATGACAGAGCATGATAAAAAGCTTATGGGTGGCGTTGAGGATATGCGTTCTAAACAGGGCTTTTATGTATACCGAAATGAACGTCTGATTATCTGGGGCAATTGGTTCGGAATGAGCAGACGAAATGAACTGACCAAGAATGCGAGGATAAGAGTCGACATTCCGAATGCGTTGGACGATATCTGGAGTATCGATGTCAAGAAACAAGTCGCAACAATACCCAAGCGTATACAAAATCAGCTCAGGAAGATGGTAGAGGAAGCCCTTGGTGTATCAGTCACGAAACACACTCATCGCGGACGCCGTAACAACCCAGACGACAACATCGATTATATCTGGGAGCGCATTGAAGGTCGAGGTGATAAATTCTTTTACCAAGTCAATCGTGACAGTGAACTGATGAAGTATATCATGAGACAGATTGGCGAAGAAAATGCCACCTATATTGATATGCTCATCTCAGAGCTGGAGCAGGCAATACCGTTGGGTCAAATATACCTTGACAAAGCTAATGGATGCGCCGACGTAAAGCCAGAGGACAACCGTGCAGACGAAGTGTATGAAATGGCTATTACCATGGTTGACAGCATTAAAGGCACCTCAAAACTTCCATTGGAGACTTTGATTGATAATATGATGCATTCTCAGCCTTTCTGTGATTTTACCGACCTAAAAGTTAAACTCATACAGTATTATAATCATGAAAACGACTGAAGACATAAGACTCCAAGTCAAAGTCTCCGTCAGTGCACAGGCTAAAGTACTGAAGAAGAAAGATCCGGATATGGACAATGATAAGCTTAAGAATATCATTGTCACTAATCTTGATATGATGGGGCTTGATTATGACGATGATGACGTTGGTTCCATTTTCAGCGATTTGGAATACGAAGTATTCATCCGGCACACACCGGGTGCTGTCATTTTTGGCGATTATGAGAAGGAACATTATGATTGGTATACTGAACTAAATTTACCGGATAACAAGCAGGTCTTCTGGAATAACTATGTTAGGTATCTCCAGCAGAATGACAAGATGGATGCCAACAGTTTGAAATTACTCTCAGATACTACCTTGCCAAATATACTTAACCGCTTGGCAGATCCGAATGAACAGTTCGACGGGTCGCATTGGGTGCGTGGCCTCCTCATCGGTGACGTTCAATCCGGCAAGACATCCACATATATTGGACTCATAAGCAAAGCTGCTGATGCGGGCTATAAGGTTGTAATTCTTTTGGCCGGTATTACTGAGAACTTGCGTGTCCAGACTCAAGAACGTGTTGATGAAGGTATCGTTGGATATACTGTCAGAAAAGTCGACAAGAAAGAAGTGACGGGTAAAACGGGTGTTGGCCTATTCACTTCATTAATACCGGCTACATCTTTTACAACTTCAGCTTCCGATTTCACAAAAAGTAAGACTGATATCGTTACATCTCTTCAGCAGCATAAGTCTTTGGTTTTATTTGTTGTCAAGAAAAATGTGACAGTACTTGGCAAACTCTATAAATGGCTTAAAGATCAGAATCTTGACCCGGTTCATGGGTATGTTGATGCTCCGATGCTCCTTATTGATGATGAAGCAGACAATGCTTCGGTAAACACAAAAAAAGAAGATTCAGATCCAACCAGAACGAATAAAGTAATCCGTAACATTTGCGGCCTTTTTAAGAATGCAACATATCTAGGTGTTACAGCAACACCCTTCGCGAACATCTTCATAGATCCCGAATCCGAAGATGCCATGAAGCAGGCAGATCTGTTTCCTCAGGACTTCATCTACACTCTGCCTACTCCTTCATCTTATATCGGAGCAAAGAAACTCTTTGAACCAGATGGGCCATATTACAATAACCTTCGTTTTATAGGTGACATAGAAGAGCCGGATTATAGCAGCGAAGAGTATAAGGATATGGTTAAGAATGATATCGATGCTCTTAATGAAGGTACATTCTACTATCAGCATAAAAAAGAATGGGATGGAGAGTTGCCGGCTTCCCTTAGAGAAGCATGTTTGGCATTCTTCATTGCCAACGTTATCCGCGATTGCCGCGGCGACATCAGTGCGCCCAAAAGTATGCTCATAAATATGAGTCGCTTTGTTAAAGTTCAGAAGGTTATCAAAGAATATGTCTCTGACTTACATCATAAAGTATTGAGCACAGTCACAACTGATTTCAGTGATAAAGACTCCGAGAATTATAATCTTCCATTATACAAAGAATTGCTCGAAGTTTGGAAACGCAACTTCAAACATATTGGCATAGAGTATAGCCGTATACTCAAAAAGAAAAACCTGTTGCGGGCTATCAAGGATATTCAAGTAATGGTAGTCAATGGCTCGAAGACAAGTGATAAGCTTGATTATAAGGCAAATCCAAGCCTTCGTGTGATTGCCGTAGGTGGCCAGGCTCTCTCAAGAGGATTAACTCTTGAGGGCCTGATTGTTAGTTATTTCTACCGTAACACAGCAACTTTTGATGTCCTGATGCAGATGGGACGATGGTTTGGATACCGTATGAAATATGACGATGTGTTCATGGTTTGGGCTCCAAGAGAGAGTGCTATGTGGTACGCTGAGATATCAGAGGCCTCCGAGGAACTTAAAGAAGACATCCGAACGATGTTTGAACAGAGATTGACGCCTAAGGATTTCGGACTAAAGGTACGTAATAATTGCCGACAGTTGCGCATTACTGCTGCCAATAAGATGAGAACTGCCGCAGATTATACTGTGCGTATAGCATATTACGGAAATATCTACGATACTCCATATCTCAGTCTGAATGCCTCTCATAACAGTGATAATCTAAGCCGTGTCAATAGGTTTGCAAAAGAGTTATTTGCAGGACAATACGCTTATCGATTTGCTGACGTGGGCCGACATCCTGACAACGAAGTTCTGTCTAATAAATTCCATGACTCGCGATTTTTCGAGAGCGTACCCAAAGCGACAGTTCGTGAATTTCTTCAGGGCATAAAGTGTTCAATGCTAAACTCGAATTTTAACGTAGAATACATTCTGTCATTTATCGACAATCCAGATAATACTGGTTTGGATTATTGGGATGTTGTATTTGAAGGTGGTGATTCGAAGAAACCTTATCAAATCAATGCCCTAAAGAATATCAATTGTGTTAAGCGTCAGATATTTGATCATGGCAACGCTGTTCAGATATCATCCCGACGGCGTATCCTTGGCACACGAGAGGGTGATTTCTGTCTGGACCATCAGACTGCTGAATTGGCAAAAACACGATGCAGAAACCAATGGGCCACGGAAAACATACCACCGGCTGAGATTAAAAAGAAAGATATTCCACTTAAAGCGTATTTCCAGTATCTGCCACATCGTAAGCCGATTCTTATCATAATGCTCATCGAACCGGAGTATATGGAAGACCCGGATAAGCCCAATGGCAAGGCTTTCAAAAAATTTCAGGAAACCACAGGTAATGACCAACTTGTAGCTTTCGCTATAGGCTTCCCCGGCCTCCGCGGTGAAGAAAGTGCCAATGAATACAAAGTAAATAAAACCTGGCTGAAGGTTAACGGTCTTCTCGAGGATGAATATAATATTGATGAAGATGAATATGACGGATAATCTCCTTGCTCGTTTTAAGGAATGTAACCTGGCGGAACATTTCCTTAAAGTTGGTTCTCCGAACCTTTACATTGGCAGAGACGATGAAGGCTATCACTGCTTTGAGTTCAGAGGTCAGTTCCATCCGGTAAAACTCATCGGATCCAAACCTCTTGCCGTTAAACAATATGAGAAAAGCGGCACGTATACACTTCGTTTCTCATTGACTCAATCAGAGTTGATTGGATGCTTCTGTGCTTTTTGTGACGACATGATAACATCAGCAGCTGCACTCAAGGATGATGACGAAGTGTATAAGTGTCTTGCAGATCGGTTTAAGTCATGGAAGAAACTCTTCAAGATAGACCGAAGCAAACTGACTGAGCCCGAAATCATGGGGCTTATTGGTGAGTTGCTATTCCTCAAGGAGAAGGGTGCACTAAAATGGGGAATGGATCTGGCCCTTGACAGTTGGATGGGGCCAGAGAATACCCGTAAAGACTTCTCTCTTGAAAACATGTGGGTAGAAGTTAAGGCTATAAACTCAGGAAAAGAAACAGTAAGGATATCTTCAATAGAGCAGCTTGATGGAGCATATCCTGGTTGGCTATATGTTTTCTTTATGGAGAAAATGAGCCCCGTCTATGATGGCATTAAAATCAGCCAGCTGATACAGACAATTCTTAATACGCTGTCTGTGCATCAAAAAGATGTATTTCTTAACAAACTGTCCAGCTTCGGATATGACTTCTCTCCCGAATACGACAATTTGGTGTTCCGAAATACGGATGAAAAATGCTTTTCCATTCTTGATGACTTTCCAAGACTGCGAAGAGATTCTCTTCCGATAGCTATAGCCAAAGCACAATACGATCTAATCCTTTCTGAAATCGAACAATATCAAACCGAATTCTGACCATGGAGTTAAACGAATACAGAGCCGGCCTAATTGACGATTTGCGTTTTAACGCAGAGCATGATGGCACTGAACCTGAAGAGCAGTTCATAAAATGGATGCTTGAGAAGCTCGAAGATAATGGCGAGTTTAACGACCCATATCCTAAATCTATAGAGATGAAAGGGGCAAGAGGTCGTAAACTCGCGTTCGACGCATATGCATATGATGAAGCAGACGGTTCGTTAATTCTCATATCGAGTTACTTTTCCAATCTTAAGGAGGACGCACCAACTCTAACCAACACTCAGATCGATGATATGTACCGTTATATGGTAAATTTCATCGATGAAGTCGTCAATGGAAATATCAGCAATTACTGTGACGATTCTGATGATATAATCGATATAGCAAAAGAAATTAGGAAGAAGATCGGTTCGGGAATTATAAACACGGAAATCAGCCGTTTCAAGTTCTATATTATATCTGACGCAATGTTGAGCAAACAGGTTAAGAGCATCTCCAAGCCTGATTTTCTTGACCGTCCAGTAGAAATTAACTTGTGGACAGTTGAACGTATTTTCAATACATTCGCTACATCCGGAAGTGAAATAATAAAATTCAAAACGTCCGACTTTAACTGCGATGGCATTCCGTGTCTTAAGGCTGAGTTAGGCTCAGCTGCAGAATATGATGCGTATATGGGCATAGTACCAGGAAGCTTTTTGGCCGATATTTATCTCAAATACGGGAGTAAGCTGTTGCAAGGGAATGTACGTGCATTTCTCAGTGTACGTGGAAAAGTCAATAAAGGCATTCGTAACACTATAATGAAAGAACCGTGGAATTTTTTCACATTTAACAATGGCATAGCCATCGTTGCACGTTCTGTCGAATTTTCTCGGGATGGGTCACGTATAGTCGGTTTTACGGATCCTCAAATCATCAATGGTGGTCAAACAACAGCATCTTTGGCTAATGCCGTTATAAAAAAAGAAGATAAACTCGGGCTGGATACATTGTATGTTCCCATGAAACTTACCGTTCTCAATGTTGATGACGAAATGTCTGAAGAGGAAACAGACAGTTATAACAAGATAACTAAAACGATATCGCAGTGTGCAAACAGCCAGAATGCTGTATCAGAGGCAGATTTCTTCTCTAATCATCCCTTTCATGTGGAAATGGAAAAGCTGTCAAAGAAAGTTATGGCGCCTCCTGTCGATGGTAATCCATATCAGACTATTTGGTTTTACGAGCGTTCCCGTGGTAAATGGGAACAGGAGCAGATGAAGATGACTCCGGCGCAGCGCAAGAAATTCTGCGAAATGAATCCTAAATCTCAGGTCGTCAAGAAAGAGAAATTAGCCAAATGCCTGAATACCATCTATAAGAATCCTCACCAAGTTTGCCAAAGTTCTGCAATAAACTTCAGTAAATTCGCCACAATCATTGAAGATTTATACACAAATTCCCACGACTCTATCAATGAAGAGTTCTTTAAACGAGGAATTTGTGCTGTGATTATCTTTGATCAGCTCGATAAACTTGTCGGTAAGGCCGAATGGTATCCACGTGGTGGTAATAAAGCACAGATAGTACCGTACACCATTGCAAAGCTGATGACATTATTGCCGAAAGGAAGAGACCTTGACTGGCGTACTATCTGGCAGAAGCAACGTATAACCCCAGAAATGGGAGAAGAACTTGAACGACTTGCACTTTTTACGCATCAATATTTGGAACAAGAGGCACATGGCGGCCTGGTGCGTACTATGTGCCGACTTGAATCCACATGGAAGAAATTCAATGCTGTAGAATATACCCTCTCGGATAAATTCATCTCATCACTTGTAGATAGTTCAGTTCGTAAAGATGATGAGGCAGCCGCTAAGCGTGCACATAAGTTCAACTCTGATGTAGATGTGTCTGTTGAAGTATTTAAACTCGGAGCTTCTTACTGGCAGAAAGTCTATGATGATCTTTCAAAAGAGAAGCTTATTGCTGTAGGCGAATTGGATTTCATCCAGGGTATCGCTCGATACATTCGCAATGCAAATTTGCCTTCAACAGCACAATGCAAACGACTTCTTCGCATTATAAGTCGAGCAGAAGACAAGGGATATATAATGCCTTGATAATGCGATATTATGGCGCAGCGTAGATATTATTATACAGATACTATAACTGACTTCCTTGAAAGAGATACATCCTTTATAATAGGTGAGCTCGTGAGGAACGGAGAGTTTGCGGACAATGCTGAGGTTGTTAATGCCTGGGAGAAGGAAATAGATGTGTTACGGACGGTATTAAATCCATACCGTGATTTCGGATCCGTTTTCTTTGAATACAATATTCCACGAATGGGGCGTCGCATCGATGTTGTTGCCCTGATAGAAAACGTTGTTTTTGTTTTGGAGTTTAAAGTATTCAGCGAAGGTTTCACAAGGGAAGCATATGTGCAAGCGTGGGATTATGCGCTTGACCTTAAAAATTTTCACGAAGGTAGCGCTAACCTTCCAATTATTCCAATTGTGGTATGCACTGATGCCTCGGATGAGAATTGCAAACTTGAACTTATCAAATACAAGGATTCGGTTTACAAACCGTTGCTTTCCAATGAACGACGTCTTCCGGAATGTATTCTCAACGGGATTGCCCAAGTGTCAGGAGTCATCAACATTGATGCCTTGCATTGGGCAAGAAGTGGTTATGCGCCGACACCAACTATTGTGGAAGCAGCCATTGCTTTATACCGCCATCATACAGTTGAAGATATCACCAAACATGATGCCGATCTGACTGAGACCTCACAAGAGATCAAACGTATTATTGCGAAATGTGAGGCTGAAAAGCGTAAGGCAATATGCTTTGTGACCGGTGTCCCTGGTGCCGGTAAGACTTTGATTGGTTTACAAACGGCTATTGATGAACATGCTGTAGGCCGCAGTGCGGTATATCTTTCCGGAAATGATCCGCTGGTTGAAGTACTACAAGAAGCTCTCGCTCGTGACTATGTAGCACGGAAAAAAGAAGAGTGTAAAGATGGGAAGATAACAGAAAAACCGACCAAAAAGCAAGCACAGAGCGAAGTAAAAGCATTCATCCAGAAGGTCTATCTATATCGCAATGCCTATCTCGAAGGAATACAGATAGTTGATGGGCATATAGTGCCGAAGCCGGGATATTTCAACAGCCACACAGATAAGGCTTATGTCCCTGTAGAGAATGTTGCTATCTTTGATGAAGCTCAGCGAGCTTGGACTAAAGAAGAACTTCATCGATTTCTGAAAGAAAATGGGCGTTTCGAAGATTTCCCATATAGTGAGCCCGCTTTCCTGATTTCATGCATGGACCGCAGGCCGGACTGGGGAGTTGTTATATGCTTAATTGGTGGCGGTCAGGAAATTAACAAAGGCGAGGCCGGAATTCGTGAGTGGATTGAGGCTTTGAACCAAGAGCAGTACAGAGGCTGGGATGTATACATCTCAGATCGCCTTCAAGACCGCGAATATGCCGACGGCAAATCCCTCGATCTGGTAGATGCTAAAGAACGTTTGCATGTCAGACCTCAGTTGCATCTTTCAGTATCTATGAGATCATTTCGTGCTGAAAAAGTATCGCAGTTTGTTCATCAGTTGCTTGCTATGCAACGTGATGAGGCACGCGAAACACTCCAGACATTGACAAAATATCCTATTGTACTGACGCGTTCGCTGGACAAAGCCAAGGAATGGTTGCGTAATCACACGCGCGGATCAGAGCGTTGCGGCATCCTTGCATCAAGTAAAGTCGAGCGACTGAAGGCAATATCTATCAACGTGCGCTATCAACCGAATTTTATCCATTGGTTTCTTGCTCCAGTTGATCAGGATGAGATAGATATCCGTTCGTCCAATGCCTTGGAGGATACTCTAACCGAATTTAAGGTTCAAGGACTCGAAATAGATTGGGCGTGCATAGCTTGGGACGCCGACTTGCGTATTGACCCAAAGAAAAAGACATGGGATCACTATCAGTTACGTAGTGGTAGTCATTGGCAACATATCAACAAAAAAATAAATCAGGAATATCAAATAAACGCATATCGAGTGTTATTGACTCGAGCACGACAGGGTATGGTCATTGTTGTTCCGGAAGGTAGTATAGATGAGATTCCACCAGATGATACCAGAAATCCACAGTGGTACAACGGGATTTATACTTACCTTAAAGAAATAGGTATTCCTGAAATTTAAGCGACTTAACCAGTTATGGATAATCTTACGTCTGAACAAAGGCACATTAATATGTCGGCTATTCGCTCATGCGATACGAAGCCGGAGATGTTGGTGCGCAAATATTTACACTCACAAGGCTTTCGTTATGGGTTACATAACCACAAACTTCCTGGCTCTCCTGATATTGTGCTCCGTAAATACAAGACAGTCATATTTATTAATGGTTGTTTCTGGCATGGTCATGAGGGATGCAAGTATTATCGACTGCCCAAGTCTAATATTGAGTTCTGGCAGACTAAGATAGAACGAAATCGCCAGCGTGACATTGAAACTATCGAAGCGCTCAAAGCCAAAAGCTGGAGAGTCATCACTATTTGGGAATGTGAGTTAAGAAATATTGCTCAACGAAGCGAAACTTTAATCCAATTAGTCAAAGATATTAAAGGTGACTTAAAAAGTGTAGACTATACTCAAGAAGGACAGATTAATATAGCCGCTGAACCGGAAGCAGAATATGGAAGAGACTCTGGTAATATCTGAAAACAACTCTATCAATTAGAAGATTATGACAACTGACAACTCGACATACAAGCAGCTTTTCCACTCTTTGATTCAACATAAGGAATCGGAAGTGGTGGAGTTCAAGAAGGCGGAGAATAACTTTGACTTCGATGATCTCGGTAAATATTTCTCGGCACTGAGCAACGAGGCAAATTTGCGTGGTCTTCCTTTTGCATGGCTGGTATTCGGCTATGATGAAAAGAAGCATGAAATCGTCAGCACTTCTTACAAGGATGGCGAAGGTGCGCTGAACAAACTGAAGCACGACCTCACCAATAACATGAGCGATGGTCAGACTTTCCGCGAGATTATTCCTGTCGAAGTTGACGGCAAGCGCATACTGATGTTTAAGATTCCGGCCTCACCACGAAATATCGTGATGAAGTGGAAAGGTATCGCTTATGGTCGTGACGGCGAAAGTCTGAAGCCTCTCAATCAGTCGAAGCAGGATGAAATCCGCAATCAGACACCATATTGTGACTGGTCTGCCGAGATTGTGCCCAACGCTACGCTCGATGATCTTGATGAAGTAGCGATTGCCAAGGCACGCAAGATGTTTAAAAAGGTGCACAGTAGGATTCCGGTTGCCGAAGTCAACGGTTGGTCAGATGAAAAGTTCCTTAGCAAATGCGGTCTTATGATTGATGGTAAGCTGACACGTGCTGCCATCATTCTTTTAGGCAAGAGTTTTTCGGAGTATCTGCTGAGACCTGCGGTAGTGCAAGTGACATGGACGCTGCGCGACAAGAATAAGGATGTTGTTGATTATGAGCATTTCTCCGTGCCATACATTCTGACGGTCGATGAAATCCTTGCCAAGATTCACAATCTGACATTGCGCGAGATGCCTGGCGGCACATTGTTCCCCGACACGATGAAGCAGTATGATGACTACACCATCCGTGAGGCACTTCACAACTGCATCGCCCACTCTAATTACCAGCTCCAGCAGCGTATTAACTTCGTTGAGAATCCCGGATTTCTCTACTACTCTAATGCCGGTTCGTTCATCCCTGGGTCATTGGAAGAGGTTTTGAGCACGGATGAACCGCAGAAGTTCTTCCGCAACGATTGCCTTTGTCAGGCGATGGTGCATTTCAACATGATTGATACCGTGAGCCGAGGCATCAAGAAAATGTTCACCGAGCAGTGGCAGCGCCGCTTCCCTATGCCTGACTATGAAATTGACAATGACAGGCAGCAGGTTGCTGTTCGCATTTACGGTACGGCCATCGATGAGCGTTATACCAATATGCTCAAGAATAACGATTCGCTTACCCTTTGGGACTGCATCTCACTTGACGCTGTCCAGAAGGGACATCGGATTGACGAAACTGTCGCGCAGGACATGATTCAGCGCGGTCTCATCGAAGGCGAAGCTCCGCACTACCGTATCTCGCTGACAGTAGCCAAGAAAACCAAGCAACTTTCAGGTTATACCCGTGTTGTCGGGTTGGAGCGCGATAAGATAAAACACATGGTACTCCAATACATCCAGAACGCCGGGTCTGACGGGGCCAAACGAAGCGACATCATGGAATATCTCGGCGGCACTCTTCCCAGCCGCAACACTCCCGATCAGAATGGCCAAATGGTCGGTAATATTTTCAAGGAATTGGCATCTGAAGGCAAAATCCAATCAATTAAACAACGCTGGTATGATATGAAAACCGAGTAGAAAGCGAGTAGTTTGACCTGAAAACCGAGTAGTTCATACGAAAAAGCGAGTAGTTGGCGAGTAGTTCTGCAAATATCCGAGTAGTTTCTTAACGCGTTTTTACTCGTTTCCTACGCGTTATTTACGCGTTCTTATCGTTAAATGAGTAATTATTAGTTGTCGAATGGATTTACGACTAGTTGGCTCGATTTTACGACTAGTTTACGACTTATTAGCTGTTTTTACGACTAGTTGGCTCCCGCTGGCGAATAGTTGAGTCCAATTCGGATAGTTGACGGATAGTTTGAGACTATCCGGGATAGTTGTAAAAATAAGTAATTAAAAGTAAAAACGAGTAGTTTTGCGCTAAAAACGAGTAGTAGGTATTTATTTACGACTAGTTCACGACTTATTAGCTGTTTTTACGATTAATTAGCTTACCAATGCGTATAGTTGGCCAAAATCATTAGTTGTCGGATAGCATGCAGAATAGCATCATCGTGCGCCCGAGTGTTGACATTTTTTAGGGTCAGCGGATATTCCCGGTGGGTGGGGAAGTTGTCGGAGTATAGTGTTATCTTTGCAGAATGAAACCGGACCAACTGCTCAGAGCCATCCTGCCCGAGGTGCTGATAGACAACTTCGACATCG